>MCHG01000036.1_pt1 | contig 127988 bp, 110 predicted proteins | sample 787351 | NCBI WGS metagenome assembly MCHG01 (sample SAMN05430296, study PRJNA330682) | permafrost metagenome | biome: Cold desert; feature: permafrost; material: soil; isolation source: enrichment culture inoculated with soil incubated with H2/CO2 at 20 degrees... ... | reverse complement strand
CTCCCCCACCTCCGCCTCCCCCACCGCCGCCACCTCCTCCCCCGCCGCCGCCGCCGCCGCCGGCCATTCCGTCCGCGAGCTCGTCCGAGTATCTGCGCAACTACGGCGTGGCCAATACGGGCGCGATCACGGCCTGGCAGACCGGCGCCACGGGGCGCGGGATCACGGTCGGCGTGGTGGACAGCGGCATCAAGCTGAACCATCAGGACCTGGCGGCGAACATCTCGCCGAATTCAATCGACATCGTCGCCGGACGCGGCCAGCCTCAGGGAGCCGACAGCCACGGGACGCGCGTCTCCAGCGTGATCGCCGCGCCCTTCAACGGCTTTGGCACCGTCGGCGTCGCCTTCAACGCCACCATCCTGTCGATCCGGGCCGACATCAGCGAATGCAACGATCCCGATAACGCCGTCTGTTTCCGCGGCTCTGACCTGGCCAATGCGCTGGACTACGCCGTCGCCAACGGGGCCAAGGTCATCAACCTGTCGCTGGGTGGCGAAGGCCCGCTGGGGTTCGCGTTCGAGGCCGCGCTGCAACGCGCGATCAACGCCGGCGTGGTCTTCGCCATCGCTTCGGGCAACGAGGCCGGGGCCAACCCCGAATGGCCGGGCCGTTACGCCAGCGACGCGCGTTTTGCGGGCGGCATCATCGTCACCGGCGCCCACGATTCCGCCAACCAGATCGCCGACTTTTCCAACCGCGCGGGTATTTCGCAGTCCTGGTTCCTGTCCGCGCCCGGCGTCAGCGTTGTGGTCGATTGCGAGGACACCAGCTGCTGGCGCGTCAACGGCACCTCCTTCGCCTCCCCCGCCGTGGCCGGCGCCCTGGCCCTTTTGCTTGAAGCCTTCCCCAATCTGACGGGCAGGCAGGCTGTCGAAATCCTGCTCCGCACCGGACGTGAAGCGGGCGACCTGGGCGCCGACGTCGTCTATGGCCGCGGCCTGCTGGACATCGCCAAGGCCTTCCAGCCGGTCGGCGCCACCTCATCGCCGCAAGCCAAGGGCGCCGCGGTGAATATCGCCATCGAACCAGGCGCCTATGTCGGCGGGCCGTTTGGCGACGCCCTGGGCCGCACTGGAGCGATGAGCACCATCGCCTATGACGAGTATCAGCGGCTGTTCCGCATCAACATGGGCGCCGCCTATCGCATGGCGCCGCGCCGCAGCTATCAGCCCGAGAACCCCACGCCGATGCGCCAGTCGCAGGTGACGATGGACGGTCCCGCCGGGGCCAGGTTGTCGCTGGTCGCCGCCGTGCCGGTCGAGACGCCAGAACCGATCCTGAACCGCTACACCCCCTTCGACGCGCCGTGGTTGGGCGACGAGGTCAAGCAAGAGGCCCTGTTCGACGTCACGGCAGGACGCATGTCCTTCGCGGCCTGGCAAGGCAAGGGCGGGGCGCGCTCGCCCTTCCGCACCGGCTCGGGCGACGGATTCGCCGCCCTGGCCCAGGCCGACCACGCGGTGCGCGGGGCCATGGTCTTCGACGGCCTGGGCTTCGGCCCTCTGACCCTCAGCGCCGAGACCGGCGCCGGCGACCGCCGCGCCCCGCTCCGTTCGGTCGAGCAGGACGTCTCCTCCTACGCGCGCGCCGCGCTGGACTGGCGCAGCGCGCGCGGCGGGCTGTCGTTCAGCATGGGAGCCCTGGACGAGAAGATGGGGCCGCTGGGCGCCTATATGCCGACACGTTCGGACTTCGCCATGCCGTCGCGCACGCGTTTTGCGGCCTTCGGCGGCGATCTGTCGCTGGGTCACGGCCTGGTGCTGAGCGGCGAGGCCGGCTTCGGCCGCACCGAGATCGAGGGCCGGTTCCTGAACCTGTCCAGCGCCGCCGTCAGCTCGACCTGGCGCATGGCGTTGCAGTCGGACTGCCCGTCGTGGGCGCTCGGCTGCAGCCGTCTGACCTGGGAGATCTCCCAGCCGCTGCGGATCGAAAGCGGGACCTTCAGCGCCTTCCTGGCCGACGTGCCGCTGGAATATTTCGACCCCGTCACCTTCTCGGAGCGCCGCTTCTCGGCCAGCCCCTCAGGCCGTCAGATCGACGTCTCCGTTCGCAGCCTGCACCCCCTGCCCGGCGGGTCCATGCTGCAGTTGGAGGCCGTGGCCAGCCGCGACGAACAGCACCGCGCGGGCGCCCCCACCGGCTACGCCCTGCTAGGCAGCTGGCGACGCGGCTTCTGATCCGTCGTTCCAGACATGAGAAAGGCCGGCGGAGCAATCCGCCGGCCTTTTACTTTTCAGCCTGTCGGGTGCGCGCTTAGCGCTCGACGCACAGGGCCACGCCCATGCCGCCGCCGATGCACAGGGTGGCCAGGCCCTTCTTCGCGCCCGAGCGCTTCATCTCGTGCAGCAGGGTGGTCAGGACGCGGGCGCCCGAGGCCCCGACCGGGTGGCCGATGGCGATAGCGCCGCCGTTGACGTTCACCTTGGCCGGATCCAGGCCCAGTTCCTTGACCACGCACAGCGACTGGGCGGCGAAGGCTTCGTTGGACTCGATCAGGTCCAGGTCGGCGACGGTCCAGCCGGCCTTTTCCAGCGCCTTCTTCGAGGCCGGGATCGGACCAGTGCCCATGATCGACGGATCGACGCCCGCCGTTGCCCAGGACGCGATGCGGGCCAGCGGCTCCAGATCACGCGCCTTGGCTTCATCGGCCGACATCAGCACCAGGGCGGCGGCGCCGTCATTGATGCCCGAGGCGTTGGCGGCGGTCACCGAGCCGTCCTTGACGAAAGCGGGCTTCAGCTTCTCCATCGCCTCGATGGTGGCGCCGTGGCGGATGTATTCGTCCTGATCCACGACCACGTCGCCCTTGCGGGTCGAGATCGTCACCGGGGCGATTTCGTCGACGAACTTGCCAGCCTTCTGGGCGGCCTCGGCCTTGTTCTGCGAGGCGACGGCGAAGGCGTCCTGGGCGGCGCGGTCGATCGACCACTTGTTCGCGATGTTCTCGGCCGTCTGGCCCATGTGGTAGCCGTGGAAGGCGTCGATCAGGCCGTCCTGCAGCATGCTGTCCTTGAAGCCCAGTTCGCCCATCTTCTGCCCGTTGCGCAGCTGGGCGGTGTGGGGCGACTGGCTCATGCTTTCCTGACCGCCGGCGACGACGATCTTCGCATCGCCTTGAACGATCTGCTGATAGGCCAGGGCCACCGCGCGGAGCCCTGAGCCGCACAGCTGGTTCAGGCTCCAGGCCGGGGTCTCATTAGGCAGGCCGGCGCCGATCGAGGCCTGACGCGCCGGGCCCTGACCCGCACCCGCCTGCAGCACCTGCCCCAGGATGACCTCGTCCACGTCGGCGGCGGCCACGCCGGCGCGTTCCAGCGCCGCCTTGATGGCGACCTCGCCCAGCTTGGAGGCGGGCAGGCTGGACAGGGCGCCGAGGAATGAGCCGACCGGGGTCCGGGCGGCGGAAACGATCACTACGTCAGTCATGATATTCACTCCGGGGAGAATTTCTGCAGGAGGTTGTGCCGCATTGCACACTCCGCGTCACGTCTCGCAAGTGCGAAGTTCAGCACTTCGTCATCATCCGGGCGCAATCTGTCGGGAACGATAGCCTCGACTGATGCTTTTCAGGAGCGATGCTGGTGCGGCTGAAATCCTTGGCGAGCCGGGTTTGTACCCCCGACGACCTCGACATGATCGAGCATTACCAGTCGCGCGCCGAGCGACTGGCTGACCTGTGGGTCCACATTGTGGGCCTCGGCCTGGCGTCGGTCGGCGGGATCGTCCTGGCGGTCCTGGCCGGGCTCTACAGCGGGATCGGCGCCGTGGTGGCCACCGCCATCTATGCCGTCTGTCTGCTGGCCATGCTGACGGCCTCGACCATCTATAACCAGACCCACCCCTGCGCCGCCCGCCCGGTGTTGCGGCGGCTGGACGAGGCTGCCATCTTCCTGATGATCGCCGGCAGCTACACCCCCTTCACCACCCAGAGGTTCGAGGGTGCCTGGTCCATCGGCTTCACCTTGGCCGTCTGGCTGATGGCCCTGACCGGCGTCGCGGTGAAGATGTTCGCCCCGCGCATCTCCGACGCCTTCTGGAGCGGGGTCTATGTCCTGTTCGGCTGGGTGGCGATCTTTGCGCTGAAGCCGATGATCGAGACGGTGCATCCGCTGGCGCTCGGCCTGCTGGTCGCGGGCGGCCTGATCTACACCTCGGGCGTCTTCGTCTTCATCAGCCAGAAGGTGAAGTTCCGTCGCGCCATCTGGCACGGCTTCGTCGTCGCCGGGGCGAGCGTACACTGGGCCGCCATCCTGATCGGGGTAGTTCTGATCTAGGCTTAAAAGGCGACCGCAGTCTTGGCGCGCCAGGTAGCGGCGCTGGATATCATGTCACCCAGCGTCTTTGTCGGTCGCCAGCCCATCGCCGTCAAACGCGAAGTGTCCGCCACCAGCACCGGCGGATCCCCCGCGCGACGCTCTCCCACAACGGCCGGAACAGGCTGTCCCAGACAAACCTCTGCGGTCCGCAGTACTTCGCGCACCGTGCTTCCCTCACCGGCCCCAGCGTTCAGCACGAGATCCCCTTCGCCTTTGAACAGCCGCTCCAGAACCAGAATATGGGCCCGCGCCAAGTCCTCCACATGAACATAGTCTCGGACCGGGGTGCCGTCACGCGTAGCATAATCGTCGCCGAACACAGTAAGCGGAGGCGTCTCGCCCCGCGTCGCCCGAATGATGAGCGGGATCAGATGGGTTTCAGGTTCGTGATCCTCGCCCAATTCTCCGTCGCTATCCGCTCCAGCCGCATTGAAATATCGCAAGATCGCGCAGCGACCGCCCCAGGCTCGCGCGGCGCCACGCAAGGCTTCTTCGAAGGCCAGCTTGCTAGCGCCGTAGGGGTTGATCGGCCGCGTCACGTCATCCTCGCGGATCGGCCGAGCTTCAGAAGGCGTCCCGTAGACGGCCGCTGTCGAGGAGAACAGTAGATTCGGAACGCCGCCCGCCTGCAACGTCTCTAGAAAAGCGACACCCTTGCACACGTTCTCGCGAAAGTACTTCAGGGGTTCGCGCACGGATTCCCCCACCAGGCTCTTGGCGGCGAAGTGCAGGGCCCCAACCACACTATGGTCAGCTATCGCCCGGGCCACACCTTCGGAATTGGCGATGTCCGTCTGGATCAAGGGCCCCCACTTCACGGCTTCGGCGTGCCCACTGGACAGATCGTCAACGGTCACGGGCAGGTACCCATCCTTGGATAGGGCCTTGCAAACATGGGACCCAATGTAACCTGCGCCCCCGGCGACCAGTACCGCACCACGATTCATCGTTAGATTTCCTTTTTTTGCGCCAAACCTTCTGCGCAACCCTCTAGTTCTGTGCCTATCCGGCTCCCCGTATGGCCGCAACCGCAGATCATGTCGCGCGCACGATGGGAAGGTGCCATATCGCCGCCTTTGATCGGACTGGCGTTCGCGCTCACAACGCGTGATAGTGCGGCGTTGCAACAACGCGAGAACAAGCGTGGCCGACAAGAAATCCGAGGGCGGAAAAACCCGTGACGGCGTCGTCGTCATCAAGAAGTATGCGAACCGGCGGCTCTATAACACCGCCACCAGCGCCTATGTGACGCTGGAAGACCTGGCGCAGATGGTGCGCGAGGGGGTCGAATTCGTCGTCTATGACGCCAAGACCAATGACGAGCTGACGCGTCAGATCCTGACGCAGATCATCTTCGAGGAGGAAAGCCGCGGCGAGGCCCTGCTGCCCGTCCAGTTCCTGCGCCAGCTGATCGGCTTCTACGGCAACTCGATGCAGGCGGTCCTGCCGTCCTATCTCGAGATGTCGCTGGACAGCTTCAGCCGTCAGCAGGAGCAACTTCGCACCCAGTTCACCCGCACCTTCGCCGGCACGCCCGGCGGCGGGCTGATGGAAGAAGCCGTGCGTCAGAACATGGCCATGTTCGAGCGCGCCATGAAGATCTTCCCCGGCATGGCGGGCTATGGCCGCCCCGAAGCCGAAGCCGAGAAGCCCCCCGAGCCCGAAACCACGGCCGCGCCCGCCGGCGCCTCGGCGCTGGACGAAATGCGTCGTCAGATGGACGAGATGCGCGCCCAGATCGACCGCCTGGCCGGCGCGGGCCAATGACCGACAGCGTGCGCCCGGTCGGCCCGATAGAGGGCCATACGGTGCACGAGCGCCGCGAAGGCGACCGGCGCGGGCGCGACCGGCGGGCTGCGGAAGCGAAAGCGGAACAAGCCTCGCGGGGCCTGGTCCCGGCGGGCGAGCGGGTCGATCATGCCGCCTCCCCGGCAAAGCCTGCCGTGTCGCCCCCCAATCCGGTTGTGGCGCCGCCCGCCCTGTTCGCCGCCCAAGTACTGGGCCAGAAGGGACAGAAGCGCGGCCTCAAGGGCGGCCCGCCCGTGCTGGACGCCGCCCGCTCCACCTATCTGGGCGCGGAATATTCGGGCAAGCACGACCGGCGCCCCCGCGTGGGCAAGGCGAGACAGACCGAGGTCTAGCCGGCCCCAAGCCTGACCTTGGCCCTGACCGGCTGATGGCATGGCGCTTGCGACGGCTCCGGCGTCTTCGACCGGAGTTTCGCCCATGGCCGTCCTCAACCTCGCCGCCCGTCTGTTCGACGTGACCGTGGTCGCCCTGGTCTTCGTCGCCTTCAGCTAGGCCCGAGACCGCTCAGCGCGGGTTCATGTCGAAGTCGCGCCGCGAGGCGATGATGGTGACGATGAAGCCCGCCAGAACGTCCAGCAGCACCATGGTCAGGATCAGGAAAAAGACCGATCCGGCAAACCCCGGCAGCAGCAGGAACTCGACCAGGCAGACGACGAACAGCACCATCGACAGGGCGTGATTGACGATGGCGACCCTCTGGCTGGAGGTCGACTTCAACAGCTCCACGAACAGCAGGATCAGCGACAGGAACAGGATCAGGTCGCCGACGCTGATGCTCCACACCGCGCCCGAGGTCATCGGCACGCGAAACAGGACTTCGCTCAGCACCGACGCCGGCCCCAGCACCGCGTCCGACGCGCTTCCGCCGAGCAGGATCACCAGATTGTAGATCACCACCGGCACGACCAGCAGGGGTATGGCGATCAGCATGGGCGGTCCCTCCAGATCGCCCTGCTTACCCCGGTTTCCGGCGCGCGGCCATATGGCCCCCAAGACCAGAATGGCCGGGTCAGAACTCGCTGATCGCGCCCGGACGACGCGAGCGCGACTTCAGCCACATCACGCCCAGCAGGTCCGAGAAGGAGGCCCGCAGCCGGCCCCAGTTGGTGTATTTCGAGCGACCGACTTCGCGGTGGCGGTGATCGACCTCGAGGTAGCGGTTCTCATAGCCCTCGCGGATCGTCAGCGCCGGCAGGTAGCGGTGGATGTGATCGAAGTAGGGCAGACGCAGGAAGACGTCGCGGCGGAAGGCCTTGAGCCCGCAGCCGGTGTCGTCGGCGTCGTCGGACAGCAGCTTCCTGCGGATACGGTTGGCCCAGATCGAAGCCTGACGCTTGGCGTTCGAATCCTGACGCTTGGCGCGCACGCCGCCGACCAGGGCGACATTGGCGGGCGCCGCGATCAGGGCGTCGGCCAGACGCGGAGCGTCGGCGGGCGGGTTCTGGCCGTCGCCGTCCAGGGTGACGATGATGGGCGCGCGCGCCGCCAGGACCCCGGTGCGCACCGCGCGGCTCTGACCCGCATTGGTCGCATGCGACAGCACCCGCAAGGTCGGCAGCTCCGCCATCGCCGCCTGAAGCTCGGCCAGGGTGGAATCCCGGCTGGCGTCGTTGACGAAGATCATCTCATAGGACCGCCCCGCGAAGGCCTCGGCGATCTCCCGCGCCAGAGGCACGGCCGCGCCGGATTCGTCATGCACAGGCACGACCACCGAAATATCGGGGACGGAAATTTCGGGAACGGAGGCTAGGCTGTCGGTCATCCGTCGCTCTGTAGCGCATCGTCAGGCTCGAGTGAAACGGCGCCGCGCGGCGTTGCACCTCATGGCGTGAAGGCGACGACAGGCAGACAGCTTGACTATACAAACGAGGAGCCGTCATGGCCGTCGCCTTTGAAATGCCGCTCGCCCTGCCCCATGCCGCCCTGCCGCGCGCCGACTGGGCGGATCGATTCGGCGTCGAGGGCGTGGTCGGGCCGCTCACCGCCCGTCAGGCGCTGGAACGGATGACCGCCAGCGCCCCGAACTGGATCGGCCGGTTGATGGCCCTGCGCAACAGCCTGGTGCGGCTGGTCGGGCTGAAGACAGCCAAGATGGACGGCTTTCCCGTGTTGGCCGAGCGCGACGACGAAATCATCGTCGGCTTCGATGACGGCCACCTGGATTTTCGCCTGGTCATCCGGGTCGAGCCCGCGCTTTCGGGCCTTAATCGGGTCAGCATCGCCACCCTCGTGGACCGCCACAACGCCCTTGGACGCGCCTATATCGCCGTCATCACGCCGTTTCACAAAGCCATCGTGGCGCGGATGCTGCGCAGCCTTGCAAGCTGAAGCTTCCGGGGGGCGGCGTCGGCGTGATACGACAGCGCCATGAACCGCCCGAACCTGGATCACCTCATCGCCGGCTGGCGCGGCCCCGTTCTGGCGGCCCTGCTGACCCTGCTCGCCGGCCTGCCCAGCCTGATGCTGCTGCCGCCGCTGGATCGCGACGAAAGCCGCTTCGCCCAGGCGACCGCGCAGATGCTGGAAAGCGGCGACTATGTCGACATCCGCTTTCAGGACGAGCCGCGCTGGAAGAAGCCGGTGGGCATCTACTGGATGCAGGCCGTCGCCGTCGGCCTGACCTCGGACGTCGAGGACCGCAACATCCAGCCCTATCGCCTGCCGTCGCTGTTCGGCGCCATGCTGGCGGCCTGGGCCACAGCCTGGGCCGGGGCGGCGCTGTTCGGCAATCGCGCGGGCTTTTTGGCAGGCGCCATGCTGGGCGCGACCTTCCTGTTGTCGTCCGAGGCGGGCATCGCCAAGACCGACGCCATGCTGTGCGGCCTGACGACCCTGTCGATGGCGGCCCTGGCGCGGATCTATATGGCCACGCGAGCCAATGAGAAGCCGGTGCGCTGGCACAAGCTGCTGTTCTGGCTGGGCATCGGCCTGTCGATTTTGATCAAGGGGCCGATCGGTATTCTGGTCGTGGCCCTGTCGATCATCGCTCTGTCGGTCTGGGATCGAAACATCAAGTGGCTGGGCAAGCTGGGGTGGGGCTGGGGTCTGCCCCTGGTCGCCCTGCTGGTCGGGCCCTGGGCCATCGCCATCACCATCGCCACCGACGGCGGCTTCTGGCGTGAAGCCATCGGCGGCGACCTCGCCCCCAAGCTGGCCGGCGCCCACGAAAGCCACGGCGGCTTCTTCGGCATGTACGTCCTGCTGTCGCCCCTGCTGTTGTTCCCCGTCACCCTGATGCTGCCCGCCGCCCTGTCGACGGGTTGGCATCGCCGCGCCGAGCCGGCCATCCGCTTCGCCCTCTGCTGGCTGATCCCGGCCTGGCTGATGTTCGAGATCGCCCCGACCAAGCTGTGGCACTACACCCTGCCCACTTTCGGCGCGATCGCCCTACTGGCCGCCGCCGCCCTGACCCAGCCGATCGGCAAGGTCTCGCGCATTTCCGGCGCCCTGCTCGGCCTGTTCGCCGCCGTCGTCATCTGCGCCATCACCGTCTATGGCCTGACCGAGTTCGGACGCTCGACGGCCCAGACCTGGGCCACCGTGACCATCGTCTTCGCCGTCATGGCGGCGGCGGTCGGCGGCTTCCTGCTGGTCAACCGGGCGGCGATCACCGGGGTTCTGGCCGCCATCCTGTGCGGCGTCATCGCCCACGCCGGACTGGCCGGGACCATCCGCCAGCTGCGCCCCCTGTCCATCGCCCCGCGTCTGGTGAAGACGCTGGAATCGGCCGAGCTGAGCCCCGCCCAGGGTCGTTATCCGGGGCCGGTGGCCATCACCACCTTCCATGAGCCCAGCTTCGTCTTCCTGACCGGGCGCGACACCCAGCTGACCGATGGCCCCGGCGCCGCCCGCGCCCTGGCCGAGGGTCGCCCCGCCATCGTCGAGGCCCATGACGACGAAGAATTCCGCCGCGCCTTGGCTGATCTCGGCGCCGCCGGGCGGGCCGTCGGCGTGGTCAGCGGCCACAACTACTCTTCGGGCGACGACGTGCGCCTGACCGTCTATGCGCCAGCGGGCGCCGGTGAGAGGAGCGCACGCTGATGGGTCGCTTCATCCAGATCGTCGAGGTCGGCCCGCGCGACGGCTTGCAGAACGAAAAGGCCGTGCTGACGCCAGACGTCCGCGCCGACTTCGTCCGCCGCCTGGAAGCCGCAGGCGCCAAACGCATCGAGGCCGTCAGCTTCGTCCACCCGAAATACGTGCCCCAGATGGCCGGCGCCGAAGAGGTCATGGCCGCCCTGCCCCCCGTACCGGGCCACAGCCGCATCGGCCTGGTCCTGAACGGCAAGGGCTATGACCGCGCGCTGGGGACGGCGGTGGACGAGGTCAATGTCGCCATGTCCGCCACCAACGGTTTCGGCCTGAAGAACCAGGGATTGAACGTCGATCAGCAGGTGCAGATGCTGGCCGACATCATGGCGGGCCGTCGCAATGCCGAGGGTGCGCCCGGCGCGACGCCGAAGCTGACGGCCACCCTGTCCTGCGTCTGGGGCTGCCCCTTCGACGGCGAGGTCTCGGTCGAACAGGTCAGCGAACTGGTCGCCCGCATCGCCGCGCTCGGCGTCGAAGAGATCGCCCTGGCCGACACCATCGGCGTCGGCGACCCGTGGAGCGTGACCAAAAAAGTCGAGGCCGCCCGCAAGGCCGCGCCCGACGCCACCCTGCGCCTGCACTTCCACGACACCCGCAACACCGGCCTGGCCAACGCCTACGCCGGGGTCGAGGCCGGCGTGAACATCCTCGACGCCTCGGTCGGCGGCATCGGCGGCTGCCCATTCGCCCCCGGCGCGACCGGCAATGTGGCCACCGAGGACCTGGTCTATATGCTGGAACGCGGGGGCTTCGAAACCGGCTACGACCTCGACAAGCTGATCGAAAGCGCCCGCTGGATCGGCGAGCGGATCGGCCGCCCGAGCCCCAGCGCGCTGAGCCGGGCGGGCAGTTGGCCCGCTCGATCAGTCTGATTTTCTAAAAGCCGTCGCGGCCCTCGCCACGCCCCTTACCCGAGAGCTTGATCATGACGAGCGCTATCTGCATCGACGGCTTTAACCTTGTTCGCCCTCAAGGCACGGGCATCGCCACCTATAGCCGGAACCTGTTGTACACGGCCCGCTCGCTCGGCTTGGAAACCAGCGCCATGTTCGGCCCCTCCCTGTCGATCGACGCGCTCAGGGGATTTGAGACAGTAGCGCTGCTGGATCCCGAGCGCCCTGCTGCTCGACTACGCCTAAAACAACGCGTCGAGCGTGACCTTAGCACATGGCTCAGCCCCATGGGCCGTACGCTTCGTCCCATTCAGGTTTCAGATGATGTCATCTGGCCCGGCGGCGACGCAGCACGGCCACCCGTCGACCAGTGCTGGGTGGCCCGCGATCTGTTTCAGCGCGCGCATCGGGCCTTCAAGCTGCACGGACACGGCACGCCTGTGACCTTTGACAACAGGCATTCGGCGGTTCCGGCCGTGGCCCACTGGACGACGCTGATGCCAGTCCATGCGCGCAACGCGCCGAACATCTACACCATCCACGACCTGATCCCCCTGCGCCTGCCGCACACGACGTTGAACAACAAGCCGCTGTTTCTCGACATGTGCCGTGAAGTGGCCCGACGAGCGGATCATATCGCCGTGGTGTCAGAGGCCGCCCGGCAGGACGTCGTCCGCATGCTGGGGGTGCCGGAAGACCGCGTCACCAACACATATCAGGCGGTCAGCCTGCCGGCGGCTCTCGTCAACCGCCCCCAGGCGGAGGTGGCAACCGAGCTGGAAGCGGCATTCGGACTGGAGTGGGGCGCCTACTTCCTGCATTTCGGCGCCGTCGAACCGAAGAAGAACCTGGGCCGGGTGGTCGAGGCCTATCTGGCATCAGGTGTTTCAACACCACTGGTAGTGGTGGGCGGACCGGGCTGGATGTCCGAACCCGAGACGACACTCTTGAACCAGGCCCACAAGGTACACGGCGCCGCCAGCCGTATTCACCAGTATGAGTACATGTCCTACTCGATGCTGGTCAGCCTCATCCGAGGGACCAAAGGCGTCCTGTTTCCATCCCTCTATGAAGGATTCGGCCTGCCGGTTCTTGAGGCCATGAGCCTGGGGGCGCCTGTGCTGACTTCCGATCAGGGGTCGCTGCCCGAAGTCGCGGGCGACGCCGCGCTCCAGGTCGATCCCTATGACGTTCAGGCCATCAGCCGGGGCATACGGATGCTGGACAAGGACCCTGACTGGCGTGCCGACGCCAAGCAGCGCGGACGGGTCCAAGCGGCTAAGTTCAGTCAGAGCGCCTATCAGGAAAGACTTCGCGATCTCTACGCCAAGGTAGGCGTATCCTCCTGAAACGACGTCTCGGGGCGGCTGGCGGTCTTTAGCGCCCAATCCACCACCTGATCGGTCGTCAAAGGGCGCCGCCCAGCATAGAGGCGGACGCCTCTCGTCTCCCATTGAGGGTTCCTGGTCGGATCATAAGCGGCCCGCTGGCCCCACCGCGCCAGCAGGACCGCCATTTCCGCTTCGGCGCGACGCCGTTCCGCGCCATCCTGAGAATGGCCACGTGTTAACGACTCGTGGTGTCGTAGCTCGATTTCAGGCGCGTACAACACCGTCCAGCCCCGTGCCCCCACCTTCAAACAGAGATCTACGTCGCTGCAGGAAATCGGCAGATCTACCTCATCAAAGCCGCCGACAGCTTCAAAAAGGGCACGGCGCACCGCCATAAAGCCCCCGGTCACCGCCGTCGCCGGTCGCCGTCGGATCCATCGATCAAGGGGGCCGGCGTCCTCCCCTTTGGCGCGCCAGCCGTCATGCAACGGTTCACCATTGAGCGCGCCCATGACGATGCCCCCATGCTGCAGCAGGCCATTGGGGTAGAGAAGACGCGCACCGACAATACCGACCCGGTCCATGTTCAGGAGGGTTCGAAGGTGATCGTCCCAACCGGCCGCCAGCATTTCCATGTCGTTGTTGGCGAAAACAATGATCGGCTGGTTCCGTCCCTCACAAGCCAGGTTGTTCAGTCTCGACCAGTTGAAGGGTTCGTCGATGCGAACGACGCTGACTACGGCGCCGCATGCATCCCCGAACACTTCCGGCACAATGCTCTGCTGACTGCCATTATCGACGACGACGATTTCTAGCGAATTAGGCTGCGAGGCCAGGTTCAACAGACTTCTTACCATGACGACGAGGTCATCCACCGCATCTCGTGTCGGGATCACGACAAGTACATGATCTTCATTGCGATTGCTGGGCGCGCTCTCAAGGGTCTGGGAGCGCGCCTTACCCGTGTGTGACAACACCAGCGGTATATGCATGACCAAGCCTACCGCCATGGCTTCGCCAAGCCTCTCAGAGATGGGCACGGTTGCTCCCTGTATTCTCTTCTGGAAGATCACGAGGGATGGAGGAATGGGATTTGTGGCGAGATCAAAACGGTCGGGAGCCGATTGAAGCACGGCCTTGCCGCTCGAATCTTCATGATCAGCATAGGCCGCAGTCGCCCCTTGGGCGATCGCCCAGAGGAGCCAGTCCAACGCCCCCGCCTTTAGAACCACGCCAGCCTCCACATGAAGGGTGACCGCTTCATCCTCGGCTCTATCGGACCCACTTGCGCTGATGGCAAAGCCCTCCTCCTTGGATAGCTCACCCTCGAAATCCTGAACTGAAACGGACAGTGCGATATTGGGCGCACATCTGACCGAGCGAGCAGTCGCGATAACCGATGCGGCGGAGGCGCCGGCCGCAGCAATCAGAACATTCACCCGTCTGGCGCCACCGCCCGCAACCGGCGCAGCTGGTTGCGCCAAGTCGGGGGCCGTCGCCGCATGAACAATCTTCGTCAGGGCGTCCTGTGCGAATCTATTCGACGGATCGTCCTCCAGAACGCTGGAGTAGATGCTCCTGGCCCGATCAACCGACCCGATTTCATCCAGGGCATCCGCTAGGGCAAGCTTGACCTTTACCTTGTCCGGTCGAATTTTGGCCAGCTTCGCCAAGCGAACAGCCGCCTCTTCTGATCGCCCCGCCTCACGCAGCACGCCCGCCAAGCGAAGCTGGACACCTAGATCATGCGGCGCCCTCGCCAGATAGGTTTCGTACGCCGTCACGGCGTCATCCAGCCGGTTGAAACGGCGAGCATCGTCCCCCGCCGTCGCCCCGAAGCGGCGACGCATCCACTCCCGCCGCATTTCAAGCAGGCGTATTTTCAGGTTGTGAAAAAGCCTCACGAAGAACAACGCCGGTGTGTTGATTTCATTTCTCGTACCATGGAAAAACGACTGCTAGGTCTTAGACGCACACTCAAAACTACATTTCGATCGTGATTCCCGGCATGAAAAATTCCTCTCCTGCCCTGCTTCGCGCGCCGCGCTTCGGTGACGCGCGCGGTTGGTTCATGGAAACCTATTCCGAGGCGCGCGCCAGGGCGGTGGGCTTCGACGTCCGCTTCGTTCAGGATAACCAATCTTTCTCGGCGCAAACCGGCACAATTCGCGGCCTGCACTTCCAGCGCCCCCCTCATGCTCAGGCCAAGCTGGTGCGATGCGTTCGAGGCTCGATCATGGACTATGCAGTGGATCTGCGCCGTGGCTCGCCGACCTATGGCGCATGGGTGGGTGCGAAGCTGACTGCCGAAGGTGGCGAGCAACTGTTCGTGCCCATTGGCTTCGCTCACGGCTTCATCACACTCGAGCCAGATGTCGAGGTCGCCTACAAAGTGTCGGACGTCTATGCGCCAGACTGCGACGGCGGCATCGTCTGGAACGATCCGGCCATCGGCATAGACTGGCCTCTGCCCGCCTCCGGCGCGGTCCTGTCCGACAAGGACAAGACCCTGTCCTTCTTGACCGAGTTCGAAAGCCCCTTTGAATACGATGGGCAGCCGCTCAAGCCGCTGCCCGCAGTTTGATGCTGAGAGAACCGATGCGTATCCTGGTCACCGGCGGCGCCGGTTTCATCGGCTCGGCCCTGGTGCGGCGCCTGATCGAACACACTGACCATGAGGTCCTGGTGTTCGACAAACTGACCTATGCAGGTGTGCTGAGTTCGTTAGAGCCGGTAGCCTCCAGCAGCCGCTACAGCTTCGTTCAGGCCGATATCTGCGACGTTGAAGCGGTGTCCCGCGCGCTGCGCGAATTCAAGCCCGCTGTCGTCGCCCACCTGGCGGCCGAAAGCCATGTCGATCGCTCCATCGACGGACCTGGCGCCTTCATCCAGACAAACATGGTCGGCACCTTCGTCATGCTGAACCAGGCGCTGGGCTATTGGCAGACCCTGCCCCCGGCCGAAAAAGCCGCCTTCCGTTTCCATCACATCTCGACCGACGAAGTCTTTGGCTCGCTCGGCGCGGACGGCTCCTTCACCGAGACAACCGCCTATGATCCTCGGTCACCCTATTCGGCTTCCAAGGCCGGGTCGGACCACCTGGTCCGCGCCTGGGGCCACACCTATGGCCTGCCGGTGCTGGTGACCAACTGCTCAAACAACTACGGCCCCTATCACTTCCCAGAGAAGCTGATCCCGCTGATCATCATTCGTGCCCTGAACGGCGAGCCGCTGCCGGTCTATGGCGACGGCTCCAATGTACGCGACTGGCTGTTTGTCGATGACCACGCCCGGGCGCTGCAGGCCGTATTCGAGGCCGGGACGCCCGGCGAGACCTACAATGTCGGCGGCAATGCCGAGCGCAAGAACATCGAGGTGGTGATGGCCATCTGCGCCATTCTGGATCGACTGCGCCCCAGGACCGACGGCCAAACCTACGCCGAACAGATCACCTATGTGACCGACCGCCCGGGCCATGACCATCGCTACGCCATCGACGCCTCCAAGATCAGCGCCGACCTGGACTGGACCCCGTCGGTGACCTTCGAGCAAGGCATCGAACAGACCGTCGCCTGGTATCTGGAGAATCAGGGCTGGTGGCAGGACATCCTCGACGCCCGCTATTCGACCCAGCGCCTGGGCGTGGCCCATGGCTGATCCAGTTCACATCCTGATCACCGGCGGCGCCGGTCAGGTCGGGCTGGAATTACGGGCCGCCGACTGGCCCCAGGGCGTCGTGATCCATGCCCCGACGCGGGCGGAGCTTGATCTTGGCGACATCGCCTCGGTGAAGGCCGCCTTCGCCAGGACGCCGTTCGCCGCCGTGATCAACTCGGGTGCCTATACCGCCGTCGACAAGGCCGAGAGCGAGACCGCCGCCGCCTTCGCCGCCAACGCCATGGGCCCAGCCGTGCTGGCCGAGGTCACGCGCGAGGCGGGCGTCCCTCTGGTGCAGGTCTCGACCGACTATGTGTTCGACGGCTCAAAGGAGGGCCTCTATGTCGAGGACGATCCCGTCGGCCCGTTGGGCGTCTATGGCGCCTCCAAGCTGGCTGGCGAACTGGCGGTCCGCAGCGGCAATCCGCGCTCGGTCGTCCTACGCACCGCCTGGGTGCTGAGCGTCCACCGATCCAATTTTCTGAAAACCATGCTGCACCTCGCGGCGGAGCGACCAACCCTCCGCGTCGTCGATGACCAGCACGGCTGCCCCACCTCGGCCCGCGACATCGCCGACGCCTTGAAGACCATCACCTTGAAGATGATCGCCGACACCGACGCACCAACCGGCGTCTATCATTTCGTCAACGCCGGCGAGACCAGTTGGGCCGGCCTGGCGCGAGAGCTCGTTGCTCTGAGCGCGGCGTCGGGCGGCCCGTCCGCCATAGTCGAAGGCATCCCTTCCGCCGACTACCCGACACCCGCGCGTCGGCCATCAAACTCGCGCCTGTCCACCGAGAAACTGGCCCACGATTATGCGATCACGCCCCGCCCCTGGCAGGCGGCTGTAGCGGAAATCATCGTCGAACTGAACGCTGAAAGGGCCCCCGCATGAAAGGCATCATCCTGGCCGGCGGATCGGGCACGCGCCTGCATCCCATGACCCTGGTCACGTCGAAGCAACTGATGCCTGTCTACGACAAACCGATGATCTATTATCCGCTGTCGACCTTGATGCTGGCTGGCATCCGTGAAGTGCTGATCATCTCGACGCCGCGCGACGTCCCCAGCTTCCAGGCGCTTCTGGGCGATGGTTCGCAATGGGGCATAGAGATCCAGTACGCCGTCCAGCCCAACCCCGACGGCCTGGCCCAAGCCTACATCATCGGCGCGGACTTCGTCGGCGACAGCCCCTCGGCCCTGATCCTTGGCGACAACATCTTCTACGGCCACGGCATCACCGACCTATTCACCAGCGCCATGAACCGACCGGACGGGGCGACGGTGTTCGCCTATCACGTCAATGATCCAGAACGGTACGGCGTGGTCGAATTCGACAAGGACATGCGTGCCCTGTCGATTGAGGAAAAACCGGCAAAGCCCCAATCCAACTGGGCCGTGACAGGTCTCTACTTCTACGACAGCGACGTGATCGAGATCGTCAAGAACCTCAAGCCCTCGGCGCGCGGCGAACTGGAGATCACCGACGTCAATCGCATCTACCTCGAACGCGGCAATCTTTCGGTCGAGATCATGGGTCGCGGCTACGCCTGGCTCGACACCGGCACACCCGACAGCCTGATCGAAGCTGCCGAGTTCGTCCGCATTCTGGAACAGCGCCAGGGATTCAAGATCGCCTGCCCGGAAGAAGTAGCTTTCCAGAAGGGCTTCATCAATCGTACCCAGTTGGAACAATTGGCCTTCGATCTCGGCAAGAGCGCCTATGGCGGCTACCTCAGGAACATCATCCTGAAATAAATCCACCCCCTCAGAACGGCGCGGCTCCGAGCGCGTCCTGATCCGAAAAATAGGCCTGCTTCAGATACTGGGCGATGATGTGCATGATGCTCTGATGCACATCTTCAACCACGCCATAGTTATCGGCATCAACGTGAATGGACACGTCTGCAAGTTCTGCGGACTGCCCCCCGCGGAAGCCCGTCAGAGCGATCACCGGCATCTGCAGCGCCCTGGCCGCCTCGACAGCCCGAACGATGTTGGGTGACGTCCCGGACGAACTGATTGCGATGAGAATATCGCCTTTCTGACCCAGCGATCGAAGAGGATAGGCAAAAATATCCTCGACGCCGATATCGTTGGCGATGGCCGTAATCAATTCCGGGCTCGAGGAAAGGGTGACCACGCGCGGCTTGATGGGGCCGCCGGTGCTGATGCCTTTCAGAAAATCGCACAGCAGGTGGTTGGCGATGGCCGCCGACCCGCCATTGCCGCAGGCGAATATCGTCGCGCCGCGACGTACGGCGCCATCAAGGAGGAGCGTCGCCTGCGACAGGGCCTCTCCGCTGACGTTGGCTTGAGCCTTCCGAACAAGATCGAAGTAGGCTAGGCCGTATTCGGCGCAATCGGAAAAAGGTCTGTCCGGAAAGAACGGCATTCTAAATTAGCGACCCATCAGACGGATTATAATAAACAATTTTGGCCCCCTCGGCAGAAAACCCAACCTTCATGCGTGGCAACTGAACAGCACGCGCAATGGCCTCATGTCGATCGACCGGAGCGAAAAACACCAGAAACCCGCCAGCCCCGGCGCCCAACAGCTTCCCACCCGACGCCCCTGCCTTCATCCCGGCATCATACCAGCAGTCGATGTCCGGGTCGGATATCCCATGCGCCAAGGTTTTCTTCAGGGACCATCCTTCATTTAGAATGGGCCCGATGGCATCAGTTCGTCCTTCACTCAGATCATCACACATCTGATAGGCCAGTTCCACCATGCGGCGAAGCGCGCGCCGCGCATCGGTGCTGTCGATAACCGCTTGGGATTGCGCGACAAGGATACTGGAAGCGCTCCGTGTCTTTCCGGTGTAGAAGACGAGAAGTTCAGCTTCCATCCGGGCGCGAACCTGGGCACTCATGACAACCGGCGACACGCGTACGGTTTCGTCCGGCATGAACTCAAACAGATTCATCCCCCCAAAAGCAGCAGCATACTGATCCTGCTTGCCTATTGGCTCGCCGCAGCGGTCGATTTCCACCTCACAGGCCAGCTTCGCGAGGAGGTCGGCCGACAGGTCACGCCCGCCATAAGCTGACATTACCTTCAGGAGGCCAACAGTGAAGGTGCTCGACGAACCAAGCCCCGTGCCTCTCGACGGGATATCCGCCGTCGTTGTGACCTCCACCCCTCCCTCGATGCCGAGCGTTTCGAAGGTAGCGCGAAAAAGCCGGTGCTGGATCTGCTCCAGCCGCTCGACTTCCTCGGTCTGGGAATAGGCTAGCCGAATCCCGCCGCCGAATTTCGGATTCACGCTGACATAGACGAACTTGTCGATCGCCGTGCTGAGGACCGCCCCTGGCTCTTCTCGATAGAAGGCGGGCAGATCGCTGCCTCCGCCGACAAAGCTCATTCGCAACGGCGTGCGGCTAATGATCACAAACGCGAGTCCTTCAGAAAGCGATCAGCGAGATCTCTCGCATCCAGCCGCAATGCACCGACCTGCCCCTCCCCTTGAGAGACGAGCCGCTCCTTCGTCTGAGGCATCATCCGCAGAACAGCTCGCAACGAACGCCCTGACTGTCCTCCAGCCGCCATTAGCGAGATGGGGTCCGCGCCGCCTTCCAGTTCAGCGGCCAGCCCCATCATAAGGGCGGGAACGCGTCTCACGATAATGTCCACAGCCTCGCCGATGTCGGAAGCCACGAAATCAGGCGAAAACGGCACGCGCCGATCCTGCCCTGCGTCCCCCGTGAGAACCAGGATCGAGGCTACACCGGCGCTAGCGGCACAAGCCATGTCGATGGAGCTATCGCCAATCATCCAGGACTGGCCGAGATCAATACCCAGATCATCGGCCGCAGCCAGCAACATGCCCGGTTTCGGCTTCCTGCAATCACACTCGCACTTCAGCGACCGGACTTCTCCCGGGAAACCGCTATGCGGATGGTGCGGGCAGAGCCTGATTCCATCCAGATAGGCTCCTTCGCGTCCGAGATCGGTCTGGAGCTTTGCATGAATGCGGCGCATCGTCGCTTCGTCGCACCCGCCTCGCGCCAGCACCGGTTGATTGGTGGCCAGCACGACCCGGTATTCGGCTTCGTTCAGCCTGCGTACGCCCTCGGCGGCCCCGGGGAGCAAAACGAGTTGATCCGGCGCGTTGATGAAGCCGGCTGAAACGTTCAACGTTCCATCCCTATCGACAAACACAGCCCTCTGCCGCGCACGCCGGCTTGCTCGCGCGACGCGACCTTCGCGCAGGTGGCGCTCGACCTTGTCGAGGCGAGAAGGCGTCCCCAAGTCTTTTATGTACTCGTAGCTCTCGTACCCCAGTAGACGTGCGCCTACATCCAGCATCCGCGGGAACAGATGTTTGGCCAGATCCGCCGGCACGCCAAACGCCTTCCAACGCTCAAGGACAGAGCGCTCACAGACGTACATCGCTGCGTTCACCAGATTGCCTAGTCCTGGTTCAGGCGGGTGCGGGTAGCTGTGAAATTTCTGGATCCAGCCGTCATTATCCACCTCGACCAGATCGGAATCCGCAGGATGATCATTCGGATGAATGAACAGGGTCACGTCCGCTCCCGCCCGACCGTGAGCATCGATAAAGTGTTGCAGATCGATATCAAATAACGTGTCGCCATAGACGACGAGAAAGCGATCCCGAAGCTGTGGGAGGGCCGCCAGCAAAGCGCCCGCCGTGCCACGCGGTTCGCCATCATCAACAAGAGCGATCCGGGCGGCCATCGGATGGGTTTCGACGAATGCCTGGATCAAATCGGCCCGGTGATTAACCAGCAGCAGCACCTCCTCGATCCCGTTCGAGAATAGCGTGTCCAGCTGTCGCTTTAACAAAGGCTCGCCACAGACATCGACAAGAGGCTTCGGTCGCCCCCCGAGACGTTCCGCCAGGCGCGTCCCCTTCCCACCCGCGAGAATCACGGCCTGCATCAGCTGGAGAACTCTTGGGCCACGATTTCAGCGGCCGCCCGCCGAACCGCCAGTTCGGAAGACAACACCGGATTCCATCCCGTTTTTCGAATTTTTTCAGTCGAGTAGCGAAAGCGCGGCACATCCCCGACCCACCCGCGCTCCTTGGAGCCATAGGCTATAGCGGCGTCTGCGTTTGTGAGGTCACGAACTGTTTCAGCAATAAATCGAACCGTAACGCCATCATCTTCCGGCCCAATGTTGAAAACCTGGAACTTGCCGCCCTCGTCGAGCCCCCCGACATGGAGCATCGCTTGCACGAGATCGTCGACGTGAAGATACAATTTTTGCTGAGCGCCGTTACCTAAAACATCAAGTCGAGCGGGATTGTTTTTCAGCTTCCGACAGAAGTCATACATCACGCCATGCGTGGCTGGCACGCCAACGACGTTCGGAAAGCGAAAGATGTTTGCGCGCGGCAACCAAGCCTCCACCGCAGCACGCAGTTGCGCCTCCGACGCGAGCTTCATGGCCCCGTAGTTCGATATAGGCTGCAGCGGGCCGATGTCCTCGTGGATCACCCGTTCCGCGTGATCCCCATAAATGGCGGAACTCGACGAGAAATGGATAACCCCGATACCCAAGATTCGCATAACCTGGAGCAGAGCGAAGGTCGTCATAAAAGTGCGCTGCAAATCAATCAGCGGGTCAAGTACACCAGCAAGGATGTCGGAATTGGCCGCGAGATGCCAAACCTCATTTACCCGAACCTCAGCCCGTCGTAGCGCCGCCTCCAAAGCGACCGCATCCGAACAATCCACCACCTCCAACTGAAATCGTGGATGCGCCAGAACAGACGCCAGGTGCTGCAGCTTCCCATTTGAGAGGTCGTCAAAAACCAGGACCGAATCCCCTCGGTCAAGCAGAGCCTTGGCGAGATTTACGCCCACAAAGCCGGCGCCACCGGCGACTAAATGAAGTGTCATATAGCGTCTCGCATTCTTGCGAGCGATGCATAGCCGCCAGCCCCGGCAATGACAACGCGACCCGCCAGCCCGCAGGCGGGCGCCCCACACACCCGAGCTTCGAAGTTCTCCGAGAACGCTTGAAGCAATCGCCGACCTTGCCGAAACTCACTCCCGCTCCGGCTAAAGATAGTTAAGCATATTGCAAATCACTAAAAGTTGAATTCCGTTCAAAAAGAACGAAATGCCAATTTTTCATTCTCGTCCGCTCCCGCATGTGAAATCTATACCAGCAATACCTCAACGTAGCGCGTCACGCCCAAATCATGTCAGCCGACCACAAAATGAGCGGCCAAAAATTCTCACAACACCGCATCGAATAGTCACATTTACACCGAAAGTATTATCCGCTAGGCATCCGGGCTTTAGAATTTTCCTGGCACTTAGGCATCACTCGGATAAGGCCTCACGAACGATGATCGACGAAGATTTTCTCAGTGACCGCCAAAACGAGCAGGAACAAAATACCCCTAAATTCGGCTCAATTCACCCAGCTCACGCAAGAAACAGCGGAATATGGCCGCAGTACACAAACCTCAATACACGACTTCGCGGAAATATATATTTCTCAGATATTGTATATCCAGACGACAAATGGACAAACTGGGAAGGAAAAATTAGCTGTCCGGTTGATCTTTCACTTCAGACGCCTGAAAATTACCACGAAACGCACAACCACTACCAAAACGTACTTTCCGAAGTCTGGAACTTCACGCCGGGCACCAATGCTGTTGCAATGTGGGGGGATTCGGCCGCCATTGCTCACAGCTCCCTAGCCTGGGGCGGCTTCTTCTCGGCCCGCTCGAGCTACACGCAGCGCCCGGAAACTCCTCTGGACGCCTTCTCGAAAGCCCTGCCGCAAGACATCAACAGCAGCACCAGCCGGGAAGAGTTCGATTGCCAGCTGACCGGGCTCGAGGTCGACGTCCTCAATGGCGGGAAACCTGGCCTACCAGGAAACAAGGCAAAACACGGCATCACCATTGTCGGCTTTGGCAATCCCAATTCGCATGCGCTGTCCGTCATCTGCGAGAATTTCGACTGCGCAGAGGAATTGCGGCGCGGCCAGTTTGAAGCCGGGCTCTATTTCCAGAACAGCATTCACCCTGACTATGGACGCGTCCTTGTCAGCGACATGGACCGAGCCCGGATGGGCCTCGATTTTCGCTCGACACTATTCAACGAAGGCGCCGTCTGCCTCCGCTCGTCCGGGAAGCACACAGGGGTACGCCTCAACGAAGGCGCCGGAGGAGAAATATACGTTCAAGAGAACGAGTCGAAGAATGGCAACGGATACACCGTAATACAACCTGGTCGGGACGGTTTGATCCTGATGTCCCCCGACGGTAGCCGGGAAATTATTAGAATAACAAGCGACGGGTCAATCCACCTGGACGCCTCATCCATTAACATATCAAACTTGAACGACGTGTTACGGGACGAGAAACGAACTCCTCGAGAAGAACCAAAAACAAATTTCTTTAAAGATATATCATCTCGGATTCTTGCTTTAATTTCGTCTCCAGCATCTCGATAGTATTATCGAAATTTTGGTAACTTAAATTTCTAGTTTTTGATCGTGAGAAAATGCGCATCGGCATCATATCTACAGGTTTTAATGGCCAAATTCCTAACGCTGAAAACCTGGACACCCCCACCCTCTATGAAATGTGCGGATACAATACCGGTAATCTCGCATTTTGGGGCGGCGTATCAAAATCCATCGATAACGATATCGAATTCATTGGGTGGGATTTTGACCCGGAAAAACTGAAACGAGAGCTGGACCTACTGGTGTTCCCTGCGGCCAATCAGATTGCTGAGGGAAATGACCTAGGATATTTCGCCGATCGCCTCGAGAAAACAAACCTGCCCATGATCGTCGTGGGGCTTGGAGCGCAGGCTTCCGGGATCGGCGACGCTCTGCAGCTCTCATCCGGAACGCGACGTTGGCTCGACCTTATTTCCGAGCGATCCAACTCCATCGGCGTTCGCGGAACCTACAGCGCGGAAGTTCTGGCATCCCTTGGGATACAGAACATTACTATTTCAGGATGCCCCTCCCTGTTCATAAACGAGAAAATAAATCTCGGCGCGATACTGGAAGATAAGTACAACTCAAAAATTATCCGCATTCTTGCACACCAGGGTGAGATGGCGGCGCACACCATCGACTTCGAAAGAGCGCTTTTTAATTTCTGCGTCCGCAACGGAACACGATACGTATGCCAAGCCCCCCTCACCCCCATCGCTCTGGATAGAAAAGAATTTCTGGACATTTCGTCAGAGAATTTTTCTGATTTTAGGAAATATTACGCTCCGGAAATCAGTGACCTGGATCTAATCCGTCACATAAAATACAATATGGTGGCGTTTTTTGATTTCGAAGACTGGATGAATTACTCGAAAAACTTCGATCTTTCAATCGGGGCCAGATTGCACGGGAACTTCCTTGCGATGCAGGGCGAGACCCCGGCGATCATCGTTACCCATGATTCAAGAACGCTCGAGCTCGCCCAAACATTATTAGCCCCCGTCCTATCAACTCGGGATGCGACGAGCGGCCTGGTCAATATCTACGACACCCTCGAAGAGATCGATTTTGACGGCGCGGCCTACGACCGGAACCGCAGCCATCTGGCTCGCAATTATATCGGCATGTTCGAAAGCGCAGGCGTCACGACCAAGCCCTACCTGTACGAGATCGCCCAGGCTCACTAAGGCCTCCCTGCCCGGCCCTCAGGCCTCAAAAGCGAAGCTTGATTCATCGGAGCCCCCGGAAAGGTGGCCTACAGAGACCTTGTTTCACGCAGGCGGCATCAAACGACTGCGCGCGCAGGACAACGGCCAACAGGGCTCCGGAGAGCCCCCTCGCCGCGCGCGCCTCTGGACAGGCACGGAAGCCAGCGGGTAGAATAAGATCAAAGATTCATGAGTGACGTAATGCTAAAAAATAAACGCATCAGCCTCGCTGCGAGCAAATCCAAATACAATTCTTCGACCATCCCCTCTTCTATTCGCAAACAACTATTTCATATATTCGATCACGAGTATTACTGCGACGCAACCGGTTGCAATAAAGCGCAGACTGATGCCTTCAATCACTTCATAGAAAATGATCTGGAGAAGAACGTTAGCCCATCCCCCCTGTTCGACGTATCTTGGTACGCAAAGCAGTCCGGATCGGCGAATAAAAATTCCATCTACATCATCGATTACTTGGAGCGTGGATACTCTATAGGTCTTTCCCCGCACCCTTTATTCGATGTTGAATGGTACACGGAAAAATCTGGCGACAAAATAAATCCCAAAGAAAACGCCCTTATTCACTACATACGTCACGCACGTGAGAATTATAGCGCCCCACACCCACTATTTAATACGTGGTGGTACCTAAAACAGAATCATGACGTGGCGAATTCTGATGTGAATCCATTATGCCATTTCATTAAGCATGGTGCGAGAGAAGGTCGTTGCCCGTCTCCTCTATTTAACCTGCCATCCTATCGCCGCGCATACCCTGAGTCTGCAGGCGAGCCCAGCAACCCGATTCTTGAATTCATCGAACGAGGAATGCTCGCCATCGGCGACGCCTGCCCGGACTTTGATGTAATCTGGTACATCAACCAATACCCGGACGTCGCCAGCGCGAAAGTCCATCCTCTACTTCATTACTTGAAGTTTGGAGCATCAGAAGGCCGGGATCCGTCCGCCCAGTTTTCTACATCATGGTATATTGCCCAGAACCCTGACGTAGCGGCAGCTGGCCTGGACGCCTTCACGCATTACGTCGCCGCCGGAAAGTTTGAGGGGCGCAGGCCGCACCCGCATGCCGTCAGCCTGAAGCTTAACGACTTCGCCGAGGAACGCCGCTTTATCACTGGCGCGCCTCTACGAAGCCTTTCCAGCTACGCATCGATCACTACCACCGGAGATCGGGAACCCTCACGACAGCCCTTCCAACTGGCGGCGCCGGAGACGGCTGCCAAGCTGCTCTCCTTCGACATATGGAGCACGATCCTTCATCGCGAATGCCACCCCGATGAAATCAAGCTGCAATCGGCCCGCTTCATGCTCCTGAAGAACAGGCGGCGATTAAAGCCCGCATACGTGGATCTACTCGCCCTGTTTGACGCGCGCATTCGCAATGAGAACGCCGCCGCGCCCAATGGCGACCATGAGTATCGTTTCTCTGACGCTGTGCTTGGGTGGATTGAAGAAGTCAGCGAGGCGGGGATGCCGGCCGCCGAGCGGGCCGCCCTTCATGACAGTCTTCTCCAGCATGAAATGGATGCCGAACTGCGCAGTACATGGGTGGATCCGCGCACCACAGATCTCGCTCGAAACGCGGAAATACCATCCATCTACCTTTCAGATTTCTACATGGATGGAAAATTCATCAGCGCCCTGCTGATGAAGCACGGTATTCGAGATCTCTTCTCCAAAGGGTACGTTTCATGCGACAGATATGAGACGAAAAGGGGCGGAAAGTTATTCTCTCGCCTGCTATCCGATTTCCAACTTGAGCCCAACCAAGTCCTGCATGTTGGAGACAACAAGCTAGCCGACCAGCAAGTTCCGCTGTCGCTTGGCTTCAATGTGTTGCCCTACAATATCACTGACGAAGAAGATCGCCTGAACTGGTACGGCGAAGCCTTCTGGCGCACTCGAGAGCTCGATTTCAACCTCCACGAGAAACGCATTCTCAGCCTGATGGAGGATGCCGCCCTATCGCTCCCTTCGGAAAGCGGGAAAGATCTACGCGCGGCCGGGTTGCGCATGGCGCCGCTCGCCTTTTCCTACAGCCTTTCCATCTTAGAAACGGCGACGGCGTTTGGCGACGACAAGGTCTACTTCTTTACCCGAGAAGGACACTTCCTCCGCAGCCTGTACGAAACCATTCGTGGGGAAAACCCCCTCAATATGGATACGCCGGCCGCTGAGATCCTCGAGGTTAGTCGCAAGGCAACCTTCGCTGCGTCATTGAAGGAGCTATCTGCGTCAGAGCTCAAGAGGATGTGGTCGCTGTATAGCAAGCAGTCCCCACATGCTCTTTGCGTCTCCCTCAACCTGGACCTCGGCCTCGGGGCTGCCGCTGCAAAGCGGGCCGGACTGGACTTCGACCAGCCCGTCGCTTCGCCAGACCGCGACCCGCGCTTCCTCGCCTTCCTGGCAGACGCCAAGTTCAAGTCCTACGCAGAAAAGGCTATCGCCGAACAGAGAGCAGACCTCCTAGGCTACCTGGCGCAAAAGGACATCAAGCCCGGCGTCGAACAAGGCCTCTGCGTCGTGGACATCGGCTGGCGAGGCACCATCCAGGATAACCTCTCCCATCTTCTGGAGAGACCAATCCGCGGTCACTACCTGGCCCTATTCGGCTATCTGAACCAGCAACCGAAGCTCTCGAGCAAACTGGGCTGGCTGGGCGACGGGAACATTCCGGGCGCGCCCCAGCTGCGCGACCAGGTGGCGCCGCTCGAGATGATCTTCAACGGGCCAGGAGGCTCGGTCGTCGGCTACGAGAAGAACGACGACGGCGTCATCAGAGCGCTGACCATGCTAGTCCCCGGCGAAGAAGCCATTGTGGAAGAACTTGCGCCTTTCCGTGAAGGCATGCTCGAGGGCGCGCGCATATTGGCGAAGTATGTTCGCCTCCACGGCCTGATGGCTGAACACCTCCTTCCGCTTTCCAGGAAGATCGCCGAGGCGTTTATCAACGAGCCACCCGTCGCACTCGCCGACACATTTGGCCGCCTCGAACACAACGAAAGCTTCGGCGTCGGCGCAACCGAGAACGTCAACGTCGGCGAGGGCGATCCCTTCGCCAGCAGCAACACCGGGGCCGCCCTTCACGCCGAGCTCAGCCATTTCCTTTCCACCACCCGGTGGCAAGAAGCCGCGGCCAGAGAGCCTCGCGTGGCCGACTGGTGGCGCACGGCGACGGACACCCAGAAGGCTTCCGTTCCGATCGCAATATCCCGCGTCCACTCGCCGGCGCTCGTCAACAGCGTTGGATCACGCCTCGCCGTCTACGCTCCGGCCCCCATCAGAGCCTCAGGCGGGCACCGGACAATCTTCAACATGGTGCGCCGTCTTAGCGATATCGGCATCGAACCGCACATCTACCTCGAAGATCCAGGCGCAGGCGTCGAGGTCATTGAAGAGTACCTCCAGGGCACCAGGGCCACTATCGACCTGTCCTGGCGCACGGAACGAAAGGCGGACATCGCCTTGGCTACGATCGCTCACTCGGCGCAGCATATTGCTGAAAAAGTCGACGCCTCCCTGAAGGCCTACCTCGTCCAGGACTTCGAAGCGCTGTTCAACCCGGTCGGCGATGCCTATGTTGTCTGTGAGAACAGCTTTGCCCAGCAGTTGCATCATGTGACCGTCGGCAACTGGCTCACCCACTTTATTCGTCATCGATACGCAGGCTCAGCCGCGGGTTCAGGCCTGGGCGTCGACACAACCGTGTACAGAAAGCTGCCGGAAGTGGCGAAACGGCGCGCCGTGTGCATGCTGGTCCAGCCCGACAAGCCCCGCCGCGGCAACGACCTTGGCCTCGCCGCCTTGCGAATTTTGAAGAAGAACAGGCCAGACGTCGATATCTTCCTCTTCGGCACTGACCAGCACCTTCATCTCGATTTTGAAACGACCCAGCTGGGCCTCGTTAATGACCTCAACGAGTTGAACACCCTGTACAACCAGTGCACGGCTGGCGTTTGCATCAGCCTGTCCAACCCGTCGCGAATTCCTTTTGAAATGATGGCCGCCGGCTGCGTTCCCGTTGATGTCTATCGCTACAACAACCTGATGGATTACCACTCGAACACTGCAGTCCTCGCCTATCAAAGCCCCCACTCCATCGCTGAAGCGATCATGTCTGTGATTGATCAGGAATCTTCCGCCATGCGCGCCGAGGATCTTGCAATCTATGGGGCCAACCGTACCCTGGATTGGGAAATGGACGGCTGCGTCAACAACATCGCGCAACTTCTGGAAGGACGCTCGGCGCTGTCTGGCGATGTATCAAAGACCTATACCACCGCCCCCATCATCGCAGCAGCAGACAGGACCGGCGGCGCAGTCGCCTTCTGCGCCTGGCAGGCCAAGCAAGCGATGCTGCAACACGACACCCCCAAACGCGCCAACAAAAAGAACTAAAGGCCACGCTTGATATGGCCCAGTCTGATTTGCCACGCCCGTTGCGCATATTGCGCAAGCGACTACGCGCCCTGGGTCTCATGCCGCCTGCTTCCGTGTCCCCCCGCGCAACGGGTGACGCTGCCTGGCAGCGCCTGACGAACATGGCTGGCCCTGACCTGGCGAACTCCTTCAAACAGCACACGCTGTTTGAAGCCTGGATCGAGGTCAACACGCTAACAGACGCCGCTGAATGGCAACTTCGGCGGCGTCTGTTAGCTACTGCTGACCTGCCCAAAATTTCGGTCATAACCCCGACCTACAATACAGACCCCAGCCTGCTCACTGCCATGATCGCCTCCGTCCGGAGCCAGATCTACGACAACTGGGAACTCTGTGTGGCCGATGACGGCAGCACGAACAGCGCCGTTCGGGATTGCCTGGAGCACTGGTCAGGGATCGACCCTCGCATCAAGTGGACCCGGCACGATGTGAACCGGGGGATTAGCGAAGCTACAAACTCGGCCGTCCATCTCGCTTCGGGCGAGGTCATTGCCTTTGTTGATCACGACGACCTGATAACAAAAGACTGCCTCGCTGAGGTCGCCATATACTACGCAAGTCGGCCAGACACCGACATGCTGTACAGTGACGACGATAAAATAGACATGCTGGGCGCTCGCAGCCAGCCGCAGTTCAAACCCGACTGGTCGCCGACACTCCTTCTTTCATATATGTATATGAGCCACCTGCTGACGGTTCGGCGCGAGCTGTTTGAAAATCTTGGTGGTTTCAGAAGCGCGTTTGACGGATCGCAGGACTATGATTTTGCTCTCCGTGCGTCAGAACACTGCCGACACATAGGGCACATCCCGCGCATACTCTATCATTGGCGCGCCGCTCCAGGCTCGACAGCTACATCTGGAGACGCCAAGCCCGAAAGCTTTGAGGCCGGCCGGAAGGCTGTGGAAGAAGCATTGGCCAGACGCTCCATATCCGGCCGCGTCGAGCAGCCCGCCTGGGCGCAAGCCGCCAAGGTCGGCATGTTTTCGATCCACTTCCCGGACGACGGCCCCTCTGTCACGATCGTCATACCAACTTATAATCACGCCGCCCTCCTGAAAGGCTGCATGAAGTCCTTGTCGTCGACCACATACAACAATTTCGATATTCTAATCGTCGACAACAATAGCGATGAAATTGATGCCATTGAATATATTGAATCTATTAAGTCCCAAGGAAACGTCAACGTAATAAAAATTGCAAACGGTCCATCCGGATTCAGCTTCTCGGATATAGTCAACAAGGCATCCAAACACGTCAGTTCTGAATACATACTCCTCTTGAACAACGACACGCAGGTCATATCCCCCCAATGGCTGAGCCAGATGGTCGGCTTTGCCCAGATGGAGCGGGTCGGCGCAGTTGGAGCCAGACTGTACTTTGAGGACGGAACGCTCCAGCATGCAGGCATCGTTCATGGCTACCACGAAGGCTTGGTTGGACACGCCTTCCGGGCGGCCCCTCCGCACGACTGGGGGTACATGGGCTTCGTTCGAAGCTCTCGCGAGTATTCGGCGGTAACAGCAGCCTGCCTTCTCACAAGGCGCGACCTGTTCGAAGAGATGGGCGGGTTTAACACCAACGAATTCCCGGTAGCATACAACGACGTCGATTATTGCTACCGATTGGTAGATCGCGATCTTCGATGCATCTACTGTGCTGATGCGGAGCTTTTTCACTTCGAGAGCAAATCGCGCGGTCCGATTGACGATCCACGAGAAATTCTTGCCCTCCGGGAACGCTATGGGAACAGGAACGACCCCTGGTACAATCCCAATCTATCGCTGCGAAACGAGCAGTTTCAGATTGAAACGAGGCGGCTCGAACTGAACGCAGCGCCGCCGGTGCGCACGGCTTTCGTGTCACATAATCTGAATTTTGAGGGCGCCCCCAATACGCTCTTTGACCTGGTTCTGGGGTTGAGAGACGGCGGGGCGGTCGACCCCATAATCCTCGCCCCTTGCGATGGCCCGCTTCGGCAGGCCTATGAGGCTCACGGCGTGCCCGTCATCCTGTTCGACGCCCCCCCCGTTGGCGCCGCGATCGATACCTTCCAGCAGATACGAAGTCGTCTTTCGGCGCGGCTGTCGGGGCTGGGCGTCGACGTCGTTGTGGCCAATACCCTACCGATGTTCTTCGCCATCGGCGCCGCCAGGGATTGCGGGCTCTCGAGCATATGGTGCCAGCATGAAAGCGAACCGTGGGAAAGCTATTTCGACGCGGAACGCCCTGAAATCCGCCTCCATGCCTATGCATCCTTTGGGCAGGCGTATCGCGTAACCTATGTGGCGGAAGCCACAATGAAAGCCTGGGCGCCTGTACAAACGCGCGCTAACGCCCAGGTCATTCGCCACGGTATTCCTGCCGCCCGAATGAATGCCGAGCGTTCACGCTGGAGCCGCACAGACGCACGCGCCCGGTTGGGTGCGTCCCCCCAAGACATTGTCGTTATTTTGATGGGGACTGTCTGCCGAAGGAAAGGCCAGATGGACCTGCTCACCGCTGTCAAAGAAGCCCCGGCGAGCGCCCTGAAGGGGATTAAATTCTTCATCGTGGGCGCCTTGGGCGAGCGCGACTACGTTGACGAAATTCAACGGGCGCACACCTCGCTGCCCACCGAACTCCAGGCCAATGTTTCGATTGTCGGCTCCGCGCCTGATATGGCGCTCTATTATGCCGCTGCCGATCTGTCAGTCTGCACGTCCCGAATTGAGAGCGCGCCACGCATCATCGTTGAAGCCATGGCGTTTGGCCTGCCCATCATTACGACACCGGTATTCGGCATTCCCGAAATGGTCGATGAAGGCCGCAACGCCCTGTTCTACGAACCCGGCGATACCAGGGCCCTTCTTGGGTTGATATTGAACCTTGCACGAAATTCTGATCAGAGGAGCCGTCTGGCCGCTATCAGTCGCGCCAGCCTCGAATCGCGCCCCGGATACACCGAAATGATCGAGCAGTATGCCCAGATCATTTCTGAAGCCGCCCGACTACGCAGGCCCCCCCAATAATCCGATCGCCACAAAGATTGACGATATGATCGCAGAAACCGCAGCAAATCACTGGGATGATATGTACTCGCGAGCCGTACGCTCCGCGTGGACACAGAATGCAATCGTGGAACGCGAAGTCTATACCAGAATGACTGGCCATGAGGGGTTCTGGCTGGAGTGGGTGTTCACGGCCGCGATGCCGTCGGTGAACCGTCTTCTTTCCATTGGCTGTGGGGATGGAGGGCACGAAATCGCTATCGCGAGGCGAGGCTTCGCCCGTCATACGACAGCGTTCGACGCATCCCCTGTGGCGATTCATCAAGCATCCGAGATTGCTCAGGCCGAACATCTGTCCGTTGAGTTTTCGGTGAAAACTTTCGAGGAATTCGTCGCCAATCCCCCTCCGGAAGCGAGCTTTGACGCCGTGCTGTTCTCTGGCTCCCTTCATCATGTCAAAGACCTGGAAGGGATGCTCTCGGCCGTAAAGAGGATCTTGCGGCCGGGCGGCTGGATAGTCGTCAACGAATACGTCGGCCCCTGCTATCAGCTCTACCCTCAAGCACAGGTCGATGTCGTCAATGACGTACTAAAGCGAATCCCGCCCGAGTTCCGCGCGGCGCCCGACGAATTCCTGACCCTCCCCACAGTCGACACCATCATGGCCACCGACCCGACTGAGGGGGTTCGATCGGCGCTCATTCCCATCCTGTTGCCGATGTATTTCAGGCCAGAACATGTCCGCATGGCAGGCGGCGCGCTTCTCCATCCACTTTTTGGCTACCTGAACAGCGCCAAGCTCAACGACGGTTCGCACGAAAGCGAAGCCGTCATCTTGATGCTCATCGGGCTAGAAGACGTTCTGACGCGCACGGGCGTCCTGTCCCACGACTTCCTATTCGGTATCTATCGGCGGGATTGATCCAGGCGCCGAAAGTAGACGAACGGTCACACCATGCAGCATCAGCCGGCCCGCTAGGGCTGGCATCATCAGGCTGATTCTGAAGTCCGCCGGCGCCGCTCGTTCCCATACCTTCTCAAGCTTGAGTTCGTAGCGCCCCGGTTTCGTGAAAACCTGTGAAAAAGCGGTCGCCTCCACGCCGTACCCCCACTCGATTTGCAGATCAGCCATGTTCTCGGGGTCCACCTCGAACGTGGCGACAACCTGCCAGAGACCGCTAGGGATCCATACATGCGGGCCGTTGAAAAGAAGCCGCCGACGGCCCAGGAGCGCCATCTCGACCCCATCGCTGTAGTGTTTCACCTCACTACAGAAGAAGAACAGCCCCCCCTCCCAGAACATGGGCTGAGAGATGTTGACAGGCAGGCTGTCATACAGCGCCAACGCAGGCTCATCGGCGAGTTGCCTCTGGGCCAGCACCGGTCCCGGCAAAACGCCGAGACCCGGGATTTCGATATGGACATCAAAGGCGGAGCACAGCCTCGCCCCATTGCGCACAAGTTCACTTGCGGCCGCCAGCCGGTTAGACGCCGCATACAAAGCGTCTGCTCGACCAAGCCCACCCCGAAGAGCGACCTCGCTCAACACCTCGGCCGATGTCGAGATCTGCACAACCCAATCGGTCCCTGCGGGCGTTCCGACGAAACCGGGATCCGATCCAACAATCAGCGCACTGCAGCTTTCATCGACGACCGGGCACTCGCCCCCGACGCACTCGACGTAACGCCAACCGCGCGCCGCGCAGGCCGATGAGAGGACATCTCTCCACAGGTGGTCGCCTGAGAACGGAAGCTGAAACAGCCGTACCTGACGAATGCTCACGCAGCCCTCAGCCAAGTATAAATATCAATCGCTTCTTCAATATCATCAAAAATTCGAGCTCGACCATCCTCGATGATTAATGCTCGATCACACCAACGCTGAATCATTGACATGTCATGAGACGCCATAAGGAAAGCCCTGTCAGCTCGGCGCTCAAACAGCTCCTCATTACATTTGCGTTGGAAACGAGCGTCCCCGACAGAAACAAGCTCATCAATCAGATAACAGTCAAACTCAATGGCCAAAGAGAGGCCAAACGCAAGCCTGGCCCTCATCCCCGAAGAATAATGCTTCACAGGTCTGCTTAACGCTGAACCTAGCTCCGCGAACCCTTCAACCGTCTCAAAAACCTTCTGATAAGGACGATTATATATCCGCGTAATGAACTTGATATTATCGATACCCGAAAGACTACCCTGAAAGCCGCCCCCGAACCCAATCGGCCAAGACGATGTCATCCGCCAGTCAACTCGACCATCGCTTGGCTCCAGTATGCCTCCAAGGATCTTGATAAGCGTCGATTTGCCTTGGCCATTTCGACCGAGCAGCCCTAATCGTCCCTGCCTTCCAAGATTAAAGCTCAGGTCGGCAAAAATGGGGCGAGCGCCGCGCGCCGGATATGTGTGGCCCAAGCCCTCGACCACCAGACCTATACCAGCCTGATCGGTCATATATCCGACTTGCTTTCTCGTAGGCCAGCCAAGATCAACCAGCCTGCTCCGTAAGCAAGCAGCAACGAAGCGAATATCGCCATCAAAACCCTGAACCGTCGAGGTTCTTCCGCTTCGTCAGGCAGGTTGGGCTCGACGACCCGATCCAGATAGAGATGTTGCCGGCGCGCATCCAAGGTGGCTGCATTCAGAGAAGCTGTTGCCGACGCGACCATACGGTCAGCGAACTCGCGCTCCATTACAAGATTTTCATAGCGGCTAATCTTGGGTGCAAGCGAATCCTGGTCGCCAGCAAGCCGCGCACGTTCAGCATCGATCTGGCGTTGAAACGCCGAAATCTGACCATCAAGCATACTCAACTGCGGGCTTTGCGGTGCTTCAGAAGCAACTCGCGCCCGCTCCGCCCGCAGCACCGCCAACCGCGTCGATAGTTCACCGATCAATTCGGCGCCGGCCTGAGCAGTGCGCACGGGATCAATAAAGCGCTCCCGGTTGCGGAAAGCCGTAAGTTGAGCCTGCGCTGCATAGAGGCGTCGAGTTGCCACCTCCAGAGAAATCTCTGCCTGTCGTACAGCATCGGCTTGAGATCGGGCGTTCAGTTGATTGATCAAACCCTCTCCGCCATCAAGCAAGCGCTGACTCACCAACTGCGCATCCCTGGGATCAAACGCCTCTACCCGCAATGTGCTGATGCCAGAAGCCGAATTGTAACCAACATGGATGTACCGACGAACACCTTTGTACAAGTCCTCAAAAGACTTGATGCCTCCGAGCCCCCCGATGCGCGAAAGTGGGTCCACCCCGACGGGTCGGTAGGTCTCCGTCAAGTTGATGCCCTTCCCGAGATCAGCAACCGCCTTTCGCGACCGCATGTACTCATGCACTGCGAAGGCATTTGTCGAGCCTGAGGACAGCCCTACGCCCTGAAGGGCCACGCCGATAGAGGACGGGGGACCGGCCTCCGACCGGACAATAAAGCGTGCCTCAGAGACGTAGCGAGGCTGCGCCACCATAAACAGGTACGCCGCCGAGACGACGGTGGGCGCAACTACCATTGCGAGAAACGCCACAGGAACCCTTCGACGCTTCCCGCGATACGATCCAGCGGAGGTGCTTGGCCTTGTCAGAGGTCCCAGCAATTTGAGATGCGGCGCTTTCATGATCCAGCCCTAGATAGATGATCAATCGATTTCAAGACGCCGCCGCCCGATAAACAAAAGGATAATTCCCAAAGCAGTCGTAGCGACCGCCCAATACACCGGATACATAGGCCAAAAATGAGTAGGTACGTACTCACCAAAAGTACTCGCCCTAATCATCTCAACGGTGTGAGGCATGGGTATAAAAAGATAATAGTATTGGTACGAAGCAGGAAGCCAGTCCACCATAACAAACGCACCAGAAAATGGTATCATTAAGTACATAAACACTGGGACAACCCTCTCCATTACATCAAACATCAATGCAAGAGAGGCTAAAACAAGAGAAAAACCAAATGAAAGAAAGCCTAATACCGTCCAGGCAAAGTACAGTAGTAAGAAATTTTCAGGAACGGATACCATTCCCAGAACATACAACATCGCATAAACTATCACAAAAGCGATGGTTGACCCGCTCCACTCAACCAGAGTTCGGGATACAAAAATATGCAATGGGCGTACACGACGGTGGTACATAAGCCCTGAATTCGCTTGCAGGGCGCTAATGTTATGACTCACGACATGTCTAAATAAAATCAGAGACATATACCCAGTCATAATGAAGGGTGCGATCCTAATACCATGTTCGTACTCTGGTTTTATTAGCGTCCACATCCCCATGACACCAAGGCAGAAGAGCAAAGGCTCGCCTACTATCCAGATAAAGCCCAAACCGTCCCGCCCGTAGCGGGTCATGATCTCGCGCATGAACAGCGCACCTATCACACGGCAATGATGTCGAACCTCGGCAATCACGCGCCTCTCCATTGGACTCGAGCGCAGATGCACTGCATCCGCCCCCCTGTCCAGTTGAATGAAGAGAGGGTTGACGGCTTTGCTACAAGACAGGGCCTTCAACCCCTAAAGCGCGCCCTTTACAAATTCAACAGCGCCGGGTCGCCGCCCTGGGCGGCGATGTTGACGCTGATGGCCTTTTCGGCGGCGTAGCGGATCAGGCTGTTGGGGCCGCCGGCCTTGGGGCCGGTGCCGCTGAGGCCTTCGCCGCCGAAGGGCTGCACGCCGACGACGGCGCCGATGATCGAGCGGTTCACATAGACGTTGCCGGCCGGGACCAGACGCACGACTTCGTCGGCGAAGGCCTCGATACGGCTGTGGACGCCCAGGGTCAGGCCATAGCCGCGCGCGGCCAGCTTGGCGGCGACCGACTTCAGGTCCTTCGAGTCATAGCGATAGACGTGCAGGATCGGCCCGAAGACCTCGCGCTCCAGGAAGTCGGGGGTCGGAATCTCGGCGATGGTCGGGGCGAACAGGTCGCCCTTGTCCGAACCAGCAGCCAGTTCGGCGCGGGCGACGATCTTGGCTTCTTTCGACAGGCGCTCGACGTGGGCTTCCAGGTTGGCGCGGCTCTCGGCGTCGATGACGGGACCGATGTCGGTCCTGGGGTCGGTCGGGTCGCCGATCACCTGGGTCGCCAACGCGCCCTTCAGGCCTTCGATCAGGGCGTCGGCGGCTTCCTTGGGCGCATAGAGGATGCGCAGGGCCGAGCAGCGCTGGCCGGCTGAACCGAAGGCGGACAGGATGACGTCGTCGATGACCTGTTCCTTCAGCGCCGTGGTGTCCACGAACATGGCGTTCAGGCCGCCGGTCTCGGCGATGAAGGGGATGATGGCGCCGGGACGCCCGGCGAGGCCGCGGTTGATGGCGCTGGCGGTGTCGGTGCCCCCGGTGAAGGCCACGCCGTCGATGCCCGGATGGGCGGTCAGGGCCGCGCCGACCACCTCGCCGCGACCGGGGACCAGGGCCAGCAGGTCGGGGTTCAGACCGGCCTTGTAGAAGAGGCGGACGGCCTCGGCGGCGATCAGCGGGGTTTGTTCAGCGGGCTTGGCCACCACGGCGTTGCCGGCGGCGAGCGCCGCCGCGATCTGGCCGGTGAAGATGGCCAGGGGGAAGTTCCACGGGCTGATGGCGGCGAAGACGCCGCGGCCATGCAGGATCAGATGGTTGGTCTCGCCGGTGGGACCCTTCAGCGTCTGGGCTCCGCCGAAGTCGCGCTCGGCCAGAAGGGCGTAGTAGCGGCAGAAGTCGGCGGCTTCGCGAACCTCGGCCACGCCGTCGTTCAGCGTTTTGCCCGCTTCACGCGACAGCAGGGCGACCAGACGATCCATGTCGGCCTCCAGCGCGTCGGCCATGGCGCGCAGGATGGGCGCGCGGCCCGAACCGCCGATGCGGTCCCAGGCGACCTGGGCGTTAGCGGCGGCGTTAACGGCGGCGTCGACGTCCTCGACCGAAGCTTCCGAGACATGACCCAAAACCTGCGAGCGGTCGAAGGGATTGGTCACGTCCTGCGGGTTGACGCCGGCCTTCAGCTTGCCGCCGATGATCGGGCCGGACGTCAGCTTCTCGCTGTCGACGCGCTCCAGAGCCTTGGCGTGGCGCTCACGGTCGGCGGCCTGAGAGTAATCGCGGCCGAGGGAGTTCTGGCGATCGCCGTAGATGTTCATGGGAACCGGAATCCTGGGGTGGCGGTCGGGCTGGGCCTCGACGGCGGTGATGGGGTCGGCGGCGACGGCGGTCGCCGGAACGCGCTCGTCCAGCAGGGCGTGAACGAAGGAGGAGTTGGCGCCGTTTTCCAGCAGGCGGCGCACCAGATAGGGCAGCAGTTCTTCATGCCCGCCGACGGGGGCGTAGGCGCGAACGATGACCTGCTCGTCGACCCAAGCTTCTTGTGCGGCGTCATACAGTGCCTCGCCCATGCCATGCAGGCGCTGGTGCTCGATGGTCACGTTGCGGTCGCGGGCCATGCGACGCACGGCGGCCAGGGTGTGGGCGTTGTGGGTGGCGAACTGGGCGTAGATGTATGGCGACGCCTCGATCAGGGCCTTGGCGCAGACCAGATAGTTGAGGTCGGTCGCCGGCTTGGTGGTGAAGACCGGATAATCGGTGCGGCCGTTGACCTGGGCCAGCTTGATCTCGGTGTCCCAATAGGCGCCCTTGACCAGACGCACCATCAGGCGACGCCCCGAGGACTTGGCCAGCTGGGCCAGCTTTTGAACCGTTTCAGTCGTGCGCTTCTGATAGGCTTGAACGGCCAGGCCCAGCCCCTTCCAGTCGCCCAGCTCCGGCTCGCGCGCCAGCCGCTCCAGCAGCTTCAGCGACAGTGCCAGGCGATCAGCCTCTTCGGCGTCAATGGTGTAGTTGATGTCATATTTGGCGGCGATCAGGGCCAGGCGCAGGATGCGGGGATACAGTTCCTCCCAGACGCGGTCTTCCTGCACCGCCTGATAGCGGGGCGACAGGGCCGACAGCTTGACCGAGACGCCGTGGCCAGCCTCGGGTCCCTGGCCCTTGGCGGTCTTGCCCACGGCCTCGATGGCGTCGGCGTAGATCTTCTCATAACGCTCGGCGTCGGCGACGGTGCGGGCGCCCTCCCCCAGCATGTCGAAGCTGCACAGCCAGCCTTCGCGATCCGAGCGTTTCAGCGCCGCCTCGATGGTGCGGCCGACCACGAACTGCTCGCCCATGATCTTGACGGCGGTGGCGACGGCCTGACGGATGACCGGCTCACCCAGACGACCGGCGATGCGCTTAAGGAAGCCCGACAGGTCGGTCTTGGCTTCGTCGTCGGCGTCGACCAGCTTGCCGGTCAGCATCAGGCCCCAGGTCGAGGCGTTGACGAACAGGCTGTCCGACTGACCCAGGTGCGAGGCCCAGTCGGCGGAACCGATCTTCTCGGCGATCAGGCGGTCGCGGGTGTCGGCGTCGGGCGTGCGCAGCAGGGCCTCAGCCAGGCACATCAGGGCCAGACCCTCGCGGGTGCCCAGCGAGAACTCCTGCAGGAAGCTCTCGACCACGCCCTGTTTTTTCTGGCTGGCGCGGGCCTGATCGACCAGGGCGATGGCGTCGCGCAGCACGTCGGCGCGCTCGGCCAGGCTCAGTCCGGGATTGGCCAGCAGTTCGGCGACCACGGCGCGCTCATCGCGGAACTTGTTCCGGTCCAGATCGTCCCAGTGTTTGAGGTCGGTCGGCGTCATCATCTCACCCTGGGATCAAACCCTTCGATTTACGGCGTATATGGCGGACTTGTCCGAATGTGCATTGTATGATGGCGGACAGAACCAGAGATCCTTCGGCAATCAGGCTCATTCGCCATGCAAATTCTTGACGATACCGACCGGCGATTGCTGCGCGTTTTGCAGATTGACGGCCGCATCTCCAACGCGGAACTGGCGCGAAGGTGCAATCTGTCGCCCGCCGCCTGCTTCGAGCGGGTCAAGCGGCTGAAGGACCGCAAGGTCATCACCGGCTACGCCGCCCTGATCGACCCTGCCTCGGCCGACCGGGCCCTGCTGATCTTCATCGAGGTGCTGCTGGACCGCACCACGGGCGACGTCTTCGACGCCTTCGCCGACGCCGTGCGTCGCCAGCCTGAGGTGTTGGAGTGCCACATGGTCGCCGGCGGCTTCGACTATCTGATCAAGGCGCGGGTGGCCGACATGGACGCCTATCGCGTCTTCCTCGGCGACATTCTGGTGCGGATGCCGGGGGTGCGCGAGACGCGAACCTATGCCGTTCTCGAAGAGGTGAAGTCGACGACGGTGCTGCCGCTCTAACCCGTCTCGCCATCGTCATGCGAAGCGGCTAGAACTTCCGGCTCAGCGAAACGGCCCGGGCCCACTCGACTTCATGCGCATAGTTCTGGTCACCGACGCCTGGGAGCCCCAGGTCAACGGCGTCGTCCGCACCCTGACCCGCACCGTGGCCGAGTGCCGCGCCATGGGTCATGAGGTCGAGGTCATCGAACCCAGCCAATTCAAGACCATCCCCTGCCCCACCTATCCCGAGATCCGGCTGGCGCTGGGCGCCGAAGAAGAGATTCGCGAACGCCTGCGCGCCTTCGAGCCCGAGGCCGTCCACATCGCCACCGAAGGCCCCCTGGGCATCGCCACGCGCCGCATCTGCGTGGAGTGGAAGCTGCCGTTCACGACCAGCTATCACACCAAGTTCCCGGAATATGTCTCGGCCCGGTTCCCGATCCCGGTTCAGGTAGGCTACGCCTACATGAAGTGGTTCCACAAGCCGTCGGGCCGACTGATGGTGGCGACGCCGACCCTCCGCGACGAATTGGTCGAGCACGGCTTCCGCAACGTCTCGCCGTGGACGCGCGGCGTGGACACCGACCTGTTCCGCCCCGACCTGGAGCCCATCTACAAGGAGATGGGCGGCGAATCATGGCCTCGCCCCTTCTTCCTCAACGTCGGCCGCGTGGCGGTCGAGAAGAACATCGAGGCCTTCCTCGAACTGGACCTGCCGGGCACCAAGATCGTGGTCGGCGACGGCCCGGCCCGCGCTGAACTGGAAGTGAAATATCCCGAGGCCAAGTTCCTCGGCGTCCGCTTCGGCGAGGAACTGGCGCGCTGCTTCGCCGACGCCGACGTCTTCGTCTTCCCCAGCTGGACCGACACCTTCGGCCTGGTGATCCTGGAGGCCATGGGCGCTGGGACGCCTGTCGCGGCCTATCCGGCCCACGGCCCCATCGACATCATCCCCGGCTCCAACGCCGGTATCATCGACGACGACCTGACGACCGCCTGCCTGAAATGCCTGGAGCTGGATCGCAAGGACGTGCGCGCCTACGCCGAGAAGTTCAGTTGGCGCGCCTCGGCCGAGCAGTTCGTCGAGAACCTGCAACCCTATCCCGAACCCGCGCGCGGCCGCTTCTGGCGCCGCCTGCGCCGCATCGCCCGGCTAAGGCGCAGGGCGGCGGCCTGACCTTTTCCTTCTCCCCTTGAGGGAGAAGGCAGCTCGCGCAGCGAGACGGATGAGGGGTCTCACTCCGCCTCGACCGGCTCACGCGCAAAGGAAAGCGCCGCGATCATCCGACCGCGGCGCTCACACCCCTCATCCGAGCACCTTTGGCGCCCACCTTCTCCCGCAAGGGGAGAAGGGTACTCTCGACGCTGATCTCGCCCTTAGTTCGGACGGGCCATCGAGGTCATGGCGGCGGCCTTGGCGCGTTCGGCGGTCAGCTGGTCGGCGGGCAGCGGCACCAGGCCACGGTCCTGCAGATAGCCGCCGCGGCCGGCGGAGCCTTCGGACATGAACTCCTGCACGAACTGCTCCAGCCCCGGCGTCACGCCGATGTGGGCCTTCTTGACGTAGATGTAGAGGCTGCGGGCCAGCGGATAGGTGCCGTCGGCGATGGTCTCGGCCGAGGGGGCGACGCCGTCGATGGTCTCGGCCTTCACCGTGTCCATGTTCTGCTCCAGGAAGGAGAAGCCGAACACCCCCAGCGAACCCGGCGTGCGGGTCAGGGTTTGGACGATGGCGTTGTCGTTCTCGCCGGAATCGACCCAGACGCCGTCTTCGCGAAGGGTGTGGGTCAGGGTCTCGAACTTGGTCTTGTCGTCCTTGAAGGCGGCGACGGCTGGGATCAGCTCGCCGCCCGGGGCCATGCCCAGTTCCAGGAAGGCGTCGCGCGTGCCCGAGGTGGGCGGCGGGCCGTAGACCTGGATGCGCTGGTTCGGCAGGGCCTTGTTGACCTGGTTCCAGGTCGTAGCCGGGTTAGCGACGAAGGTCCCGTTCGGGCCGGGAACCTCCTTGGCCAGACCTTCATAGAGGTCGTTCAGCTCGAAGTTGAAGCTGTTGCCGGTGCGGGCCGTGGCGATGACGATGCCGTCGAAGCCGACCTTGATCTCGACGATGTCGGTGACGCCGTTGGCGACGCAGCGGTCGAACTCGCCCTGCTTCATCGGGCGCGAGGCGTTGGCGATGTCGGGGGTCGAGGGGCCGATGCCGGCGCAGAAGGCCTGGATGCCGCCGCCGGTGCCCAGGGATTCAACGCGCGGCGCCGAACCGCCCGAGGTGCGGGCGAAGTTCTCGGCTACGCGGGTGGCGAAGGGGAAGACGGTCGACGAACCGGCGGCCCAGATGCCCGCGCGGGCCTTCTGGCTGCCGGGGGCGCCGCCCTCGTTGTCGCCGCAGGCGGCGAGCGCGACCAGAGCGGCGGCGCAGGCTGTAAACTTCAGGGAACGGATCATTGGCCGGACCTCTCCAGACGTCAGTTGAGACGCTTAGAGCAGCGAAGTGTGACGGTCCGGCCAGACCTTTGTGACAGTCAGAGCAAACCTTAGAGCAGGCGCTTGCGCATGATCTGAGACAGGCTGTCGATCAGCGTCACGGCGATGACCACGATGATGACGATGGCCGAGACGGCGCGGAAGTCGAAGGCGTTCATGCTGTCGAACAGCACCTGACCGATGCCGCCGGCGCCGATCAGACCGAGGACCGTGGCCGAACGGCTGTTGGACTCGAAACGATAGAGGGCGAACGAGGTCCACAGCGGCGCCACCTGCGGGATCACGCCCCAGACGATCTCGTGCAGCTTGGATGCGCCGGTGGCGCGCACGCCCTCGACCGGACCCTTGTCGATCGACTCAACGGCTTCCGAGAACAGCTTGGCCAGGACGCCGGCTGTATTCAGGGTGATGGCGAGCACGCCGGCCAGCGGGCCGAGGCCCACGGCGGTGACGAACAGCAGGCCGATGACCAGATCGGGCACCGAACGCAGCAGGTTCATGACCCAGCGCACCGGCGTCACGACCCAGGCGGGGGCCATGTTGCGCGCAGCGGCCAGACCCAGGGGAATGCCGACCAGAACGGCCAGGAAGGTGCCCCACAGGGCGATCTGCACCGTCTCCCACATCTTGGCGACGAACATCTTCCAGTCGGAGAAGTCCGGGCGCAGCAGGTCGTGGACGAACAGGCTGGTGCTCTCGTTCCCCGAGAACAGGCGCGAGATATTGCCCAGATCGACGGCGTCGATGCTGTAGAGCAGGACGGCGATGACGCCGCCCCAGACGAGGATGTCCATCGCCCAGGAGACGGCGGACTTTTGCGGCGCCGCCGGGATGCCGCCCGCCGCCGTAGAGGGTGTCGTCAGGGGAGCGGCGGTCAAGGCTGGACCTCACGCAGGCTGCGCAGACGCTGGAGCTCAGCGTTCGCGGCGGCGGCGGCGGCCTTGTCGCCCTTGGCTTCGGCTTCGCCGCGCTTCTGGTCGGCGATCATTTCGCGGATCGGGTTCAGGTAGCTGTCGTCGGCGGCGGCGAAGCGCGAATATTCCAGACCGGCCAGAACCTTGCGCTGACGCTCGGCTTCCGGTCCTTCGCCCTGGCCATAGGTCAGGAAGAAGCTGCGGATCTTTTCCTTCAGCGCCGGGTCAAGGTCCTCACGCACGACGATGCCGCTTTCGGGGATCGGCGGCGAGACCCAGATCTCTTCGATCTGGTCGGCCAGCTGCGGGTTCTCGCGGCGGATGAAGATGGTGTTGACGCTGTTCGAGGTCGCAACGTCGATCACGCCGGTGGCCACGCCGAAGGCGTTGGCCTGATGATTGGCAGAGCGGACCGTCTTGAAGCACTGCGACGGCACGACGCCGCGCGCGTTGAAGAGGAAGGTCATGGGCGCCAGGGTGCCCGAGGTCGACTGGGCGTCGCCGATGCCGAAATTGTACTGCTTGCCGCAGGCCAGGACCTTGTCCAGCGTAATGCCTGAGCCCTTTTTGACGATCAGGGTCGACTGGTAGCTGTCCAGGCCTTCACGGTTGACCGTGCGGGCGATGACCTCGGCCTTGGCGCGGTCGATGGCCTCGACCTCAGGCTTGGCCGAGAACCAGCCCACCTGGGTGTGGTTGCCGCGCATGGCTTCGACCAGAACCGTGTAGTTCGAGCCGAAATAGGGCTTCACCGGCACGCCGATGGCCTTGGACATGTCGTCCAGCAGCGGCTGCCACAGCGGGCCCGACGAGGCCTGACCTTCGGCCGACAGGATGGAGAAGGTGATCTCGGTCGGCGCGGCGCCGGGCGCCTTGTCTTCGTCCTTACCACAGGCGGCGAGGCCCAGGCTCAGGCTGACGGCGGCGACGCCGAGCAGGCGGCGGGTGATGGCGGTGCGGGTCATGCCTTGGCTTCCCAGAACGCGTCCTCGTACTCAGGACCGTAGATTTCAATCAGGCGCTTGGAGTCCAGACCGGTCGAGGGGCCGTCGTAGACCACCTTGCCCTTTTGCAGGGCGATGACGCGGTTGCAGTAGCGGATGGCGTAGTCGACCTGGTGCAGGGTGACGATCACGCCCATGCCGTCGCGCTTGTTCAGCTCGACCAGCAGTTCCATGACCTTGCGGGCCGAAACCGGGTCCAGCGAGGCGACCGGCTCGTCGGCCAGGATGGCTTGCGCGCCCTGGACGATGGCGCGGGCGATGGCGCCGCGCTGCTGCTGACCGCCCGACAGGGTGTTGGCGCGCTGGGCGGCGTAATCCGACACGCCGACCCGATGCAGGGCCGCCATGGCCCGTTCCTTGTCGGCCTTGGGCCAGACCCCGAACACGCCGCGCCAGCCGGGCAGACGCCCGAGCGCGCCCAGCATGACATTGGAGAAGAGCGACAGCCGCCCCACCAGATTGAACTGCTGGAAGATCATGCCCAGCTTGCCGCGCGCCTTGCGCACAGAACCGGTGATGCGGCCGTTCTGTTGAACGGTTTCGCCGAACACCTGGATCGTCCCATTGCCGGGGTCGATCGGGTGCAGTCCGGTGATGGAGCGCAGGAGCGTGGACTTGCCCGATCCGGACGGACCGATCAGAGCGACCATCTCGCCGGCGGCCACTTCGACGGACACGCCGTCGAGCGCCTTTCGGGCTCCGTAGGTCTTCGACACATCCCGTACGGACGCGACAGCGGCGGTTGAAGGATTCATGAACCCGTGGGTGGCGGTTACAACAGGGGGCGCCGCATGACGCGCCACGCGCGTTTCGACAAGTCTTAATGGCATGCCTGCGTCGTTTTCGTCCAGTGCGAGGGCGGTGCGGCGGCCCTTTCCGCCCTTTCCCCTGTGGATCAGGTCACGAAATTACCGCTTTACATGACAGTCCGACATCCTTACATCGCGCGTTCCGGCGGACCCCGTGGTCTAACCGTTAAGCGCTGCTAACGCCGGTCTGGGTTAACAATTAGCAGGGGGCTACGTGAATTGCGCACGTACCAATTTCCCCTGGACCTGGTCCGCGAGCGGTCCCCTGAACGTCCCGTCGCACTCGTGCGGCCGCGTTCGGTTTCCGTAGCGGCGCGCTGGTTCCAGGATAATCTAAAAGCCGACGTCTTCTATGCAGTGAAGGCAAACCCTTCACGCTGGGTCATCGAGACCCTGGTGGAACAGGGCGTCAACGCCTTCGACGTCGCGTCTCTGGCGGAAATCGAGCTGGTTCGCTCGGTCAGCCCGAACGCGCGCCTGGCCTTCATGCACCCGGTCAAGAGCCGGGGCGCGATCCGTGCGGCCTACGCCGACCACGGCGTGCGCACCTTCGTGCTCGACAGCCATGATGAACTGCAGAAGATCCTCGACGTCACCGATAATGCCGACGACCTGAACCTGGTCGTGCGCATGTCCGTGTCGGCGGACGGCGCCGCCTATTCCCTGTCGGGCAAGTTCGGCGTCTCGCCGGATCAGGCCCCCGCCCTGCTGCTGGCCGTCCGCCAGGCGGTGCAGGACGGTCTGATGGGCGTCAGCTTCCACGTCGGTTCGCAGTGCATGCGTCCGTCGGCTTATGAAGCCGCCATGAACCAGGTCGGTCGCGCCATCAAGAAGGCGGGCGTCTTCGTCGACATCGTCGACGTCGGCGGCGGCTTCCCTTCGGTCTATCCGGGCATGGTCCCGCCGGACCTGAGCGAATACGCCGACGCCATCCATCGCGGCTTCAACGAGATGCCGGTGTCGGAAACGACCGAGCTGTGGTGCGAACCCGGCCGCGCGTTGGTCGCCGAAAGCTCGTCGGTGCTGTGCCGCGTGGACCTGCGCAAGGGCGACGCCCTCTATCTGAACGACGGGTCCTACGGCTCGCTGTTCGACGCCACCCATTCGCGCTGGCCCTTCCCGACCAAGCTGGTCCGGGATGCCGACGCCTCGTCGGAGTTGAAGCCCTTCCGCTTCTATGGTCCGACCTGCGACAGCATCGACCATATGCCGGGCCCGTTCTGGCTGCCGGCCGATGTGCAGGAAGGCGACTTCATCGAGATCGGCATGCTCGGCGCCTATGGCGTGGCCATGACGACCGGCTTCAACGGCTATGGCGAGCACGAAGTCGCCGTGGTCGAGGACGCCCCTATGGGCTCGATGTACGGCCTGGCGCCGCGCTCGATCCCGACGGTCCGTACCTCTGCCGAAGAAGCCGCGCGCAAGATCGTCCGCCTGTCGCGCCCCAAAGGCAAGGCCGGCGTGCGCAAGCGCAAGCGCTGATCGACTGACCCAATACCGTCTTCGGACGTTGGTATGATCTGCAGCGGCCCGTCGCTCCGTCCGGGCCGCTGCTTTTTCTTGACGACGGGCGCTCATATCTAAGGGAAACCGCCGAAATGAACGCTCCCGTTCAGTCGAACCAGAAGGCTGCGCTGCTCAAGAACACCGTCGAGCACGTCGACATGACCAGCTTCGACGCGCGCCCGATCATCGACAGCATGCGCAAGATGTCCTTCAGCTCGCGCGACACCGCCCGCGCCGCCGACATCTTCTCCATGGCCATCGAGGACAAGGACTGCTCGCCCTGGCTGATCCTGGCCGGTTCGACCTCGGCCGGCGGCTGCATGCACGTCTACCGCGACATGGTGAAGTTCGGCATGGTCGACGCCGTGGTCGCCACCGGCGCCTCGATCGTCGACATGGATTTCTTCGAGGCCTTGGGCTTCAAGCACTATCAGGCCGCCGGCGAGGTGGACGACAATGTTCTGCGCGAAAACTACATCGACCGGATCTACGACACATATATCGACGAGGAAGAACTCCAGGCCTGCGACCACACCATCCTGGAGATCGCCAACCGGCTGGAGCCGCGCGGCTATTCCAGCCGGGAGTTCATCTGGGAGATGGGCAAGTGGCTGTCCGAGGGTAATGCGAAAAAGCCCGGCTCGCTGATCCAGACCGCCTATGAAGAAGGCGTGCCGATCTTCTGCCCGGCTTTCGTCGACAGCTCGGCCGGCTTCGGCCTGGTCAAGCACCAGAAGGAACGCGCGGCGGCGGGCAAACCCTATCTGATGCTGGACGCCATCGCCGACTTCCGCGAACTGACCGACATCAAGATCGCCGCCGGCGTGACCGGCCTGTTCATGGTCGGCGGCGGCGTGCCCAAGAACTTCGCCCAGGACACCGTCGTCTGCGCCGAGATCCTGGGCGTGGAAGCCGAGATGCACCGCTATGCGGTCCAGATCACCGTCGCCGACGTGCGCGACGGCGCCTGCTCGTCCTCGACGCTGAAAGAGGCCGCCTCCTGGGGCAAGGTCCAGACCACCCACGAGCAGATGGTCTTCGCCGAAGCCACGACCGTCGTGCCGCTGATCGGCTCGGACGCTTATCACCGGGGCGCCTGGAAAAACCGCGAGAAGCGGCGCTGGAACAAGCTGTTCGGGAAGTAAGAAGCCCCGATCAAGGGTCATGGGCCGGCGGATCACTCCGCCGGCCTTTTTCTTTGGGGAACCATCGCCCCGCTGCTTCGCGTTATTCCTGCAACAAGGAGACGACGATGGCTGACCCCAGGACCGAGAACGAAGAAGCTCGAGAAGCCGCCGACATGGGCGAAAAATCCGATCGCGGCCACCTCGCCGACGCCTTGAAGAAGGCGCTCGAAGGCACCGACATGGGCTCCGACACGCGGGCCGGATCATTGCGTGGGGGCTCGGCCTCGGGTTCGGACATCGACCCGGATCAGGACGTCATCAACGAGGCGCTGGCCGCTGAAGGTCGGCGTTCCAAGGATGAAGGCTCCAAACCGGCGGGCGGTCCCGCCGAGGCGCGCAAGTCGACCGGCCAGCCCGGCGACGATGTGGACGCCCCAACCGGTTGAACCGCCTTGCTGCCGCCGCACGGATGGGCCACGGTGTTCATCAAGTTGAACAGTCTCAAGGACGTAGGCGGGATGAAGCGTAGCGTGGCAGCCGTCGCCGTGGCCCTCACGGTCGGCCTTATCGGATGCGACGAGCGTAGCGAGGCTGCGCCCGAGACCGCCCTGCCCCCGCCCGCCGACGCCCCAGCCGAAACGGTCGCCGTCGCCGCCCCGATGGCTGAGGCTGCAGCCCCGCCTGCTGACGCCGCGGCCATCGACGGCGCCCCCGCCTTCGCCGCCCTCTATCCCGGCGCCCAGGCTGATGGCCCAGCCACCGTCGCTAACGGCCCGGCCGGCCCCGGCGGCCTGATCACCTTCACCACCGACGCCGCGCCTGACGCCGTCGTGGCCTTCTATCGCCAGCGGGCCGAGGCCGCCGGCCTAGCCCCCGTCATGGCCATGAACCAGGGCGAGGCCCGCGCCTATGGCGCCGCCGCCCGCACCGCCAACGGCGCCACCCTGCAGGTCGTGGCCTCGCCGGGCGAAGCGGGCCTGACCTCGGTCCAGCTGACCTGGAGCGCCGGGGCCTGATGAAGCGCCGGGGGGCCTTCATCATCGCCATCGCTGCGGCCGGGCTGGCCGCCTGCGTCGGCACCCCCGCCGCCCTGCGCCCGCAAGCGGTTCAGGCCGCCGCCCCGGAAGCCAAAGGCTATCTAACCGGGCCGCTGATCCAGGCCCTGGCCGACGCCGTGCCGCCGCCGCCCGCGCCCGGCTCCCCGACCGATCTGGCCGACAAGGCGCGCTCCGCCCAGTTCAAGACGCTGGAGGACAGCGACAGATGGCTGCTGGCCACCGCCCACGCTGAACTGCGTCCGCCCCTGGCGCTGCAGCATTTCGACTGCGCCCTGGGCGTGCGCCTGGGCGCGGCGGCCACGCCCAACCTCAACCGTCTGATGCAGCGCCTGTTCGACGATTCCGACGCCGCCGCCGAACGGGTCAAGGCGCGCGGCTTCCGCGCCCGCCCGGTCGGCGACGATCCCGAGCGTCGTCCCTGCCAGCGCGTCAGCGAGGCGGGTCGCAAGAGCGCCTCCTATCCTTCCGGCAGTTCGACCGTGGCCGCCGTCTATGGCGAGGCCTTCGCCGCTCTGGAGCCGCAGCACGCGGCCGAGGCCCGCCGCACCGCCCAGGAGATGGGCCTCAGCCGACTGGTGTGCGGGATGCACTATCCCAGCGACGTCGCCGCCGGCGAGGTTCTGGGCAAGGCGGTGTTCGAGGCCGCAGCCGCCAGGCCGGGCTTCGACGCCGACCTGGCCGCCGCGCGCGCTGAACTGGCCGCCGTGCGCGCCACCGGCCTGGCCAGCCCTGCTTGCGCCGCCGAGCGTCTGGCCCTGGCGGCGCCCCTGCCCTGATGGCGGCCTGGCTGGCGGCTCTGTGGCTGAGCGCTGCCCCTGAGGCGTGGTCCCTGCCCGCCGCCCGTCCCTGCACGGCGAGCGAAATAGGCGAGTTGACCGCCGACGCGACGACGCCCTACCGCCTGACCTGCCGCGCCGTGCTGAGCGCCGGACAGGCCATCACCCGTCCCATCCTGATCGAAGGCGCCGAGGCCTCGGGCGCCGGGCTGGACTGTCGGGCCGGCGTCGTCGGACGCCCCGGCGTCGCCACCACCACCCGCCAGCCGACGGTCGCCGTCTGGTCGCGCGGCATCACCGCCGCGCACTGGAGCCGGCCCACCGACATCCGCATCGAGAACTGCACGATCCACGGCGCGGTGCGCGTCTGGGGCATGGGGGCGGACGGCGGCTATGACGACCTGCGCGCCTCGTCGCGCACCGTCGACCACACGGCGACGACGCAAGGCGCGGCGCCCTCGCATATCGAACTGCACCGCGTGACCATCGTGGGGACGGGCTCCATCCCCCTCTACGTCGGGCCGGGCGTGACGCGCCTCAGCCTGACGAACTCAACGCTGACAGGCCGTAGCGACGCCACCGCCCTCTATCTGGACGCCGAGAGCGCCGACAACCGGATCGAGCACAACACCATCGCCACCTCAACACGGCGCGAAATCCTCGCTGTCGACGGCTCGGCGCGCAACCGCATCACGGACAACCGCTTCGACTTGAAGGGTCGCCCCGGCGTCTTTCTGTATCGAAACTGCGGCGAGCGCGGCGTGATCCGGCATCAGACGCCGTCGGATAATCAGATTACGGACAATGTCTTTTCCGGCGCCGGGCGGCTGCGCCCTCAACTGGTCGTCGTCGGCGCGCGCGAGGGCCGCCGCGCCTATTGCAGCGCGGATCGCGGCTATCCCTTCGGCAGCAGCGCCGACGACGGCGACCGCGCCACGAACAATGTCGTGGCGCGCAATATCCGTCGCTGACTAGGCCGGTCGGCCGGTCGCCAACGCCCCGTACAGCTCCGGACGACGGTCGCGGAAGAAGCCCCAGGCGGCGCGGTACTGATCCAGGAAGTCGAGGTCGAAGGTGTGGACCAGCACGCCCTCCTCGCCCGTCAGGCTCTCGACCAGATCGCCGCGATGATCGGCGATGAAGGAGTGGCCGTAGAAGCTCTGGCCGGCTTCGGTCAGGGTCTCATGACCGATGCGGTTCGAGGCGATGACCGGCATGGCGTTGGACACCGCGTGGCCCTGCATGGCGCGCTGCCAGGGGGCGGCGGTGTCGAGCGTGGCGTCATGCGGCTCCGAGCCGATGGCGGTCGGGTACATCAGGATGTCGGCGCCCTGCAGCGCCATGGCGCGGGCGCTTTCAGGGTACCACTGGTCCCAGCAGATGCCGACGCCGATGCGGCCAAAGCGGGTGCTCCAGACCTTGAAGCCGGTGTCGCCGGGACGGAAGTAGTACTTCTCCTGATAGCCGGGGCCGTCGGGGATATGGCTCTTGCGATAGACGCCCAGGGCCTCGCCGTCGGCGTCCAGCATGACCATGGAGTTGAAGTAGTGCGGGCCTTCCTTCTCGAAGATCGAGACGGGGATGACCACGCCCAGTTCCTTGGCCACCGGCTGCAGCTGGACCACGGCCGGATGCTCGCGCCACGGATAGGCGGTGGCGAACCAGTGCTCCTCCTGCGTCACGCAGAAGTAGGGGCCTTGGAACAGCTCGGACGGCAGGATGACCTGCGCGCCCTTGGCCGCCGCCTGACGGATCAGGCCGATGGTCTTGTCGATATTCGCCTGCATGTCCTCGCCGTACGAGGTCTGCAGGGCGGCGACCGTGATGGTGCGGGCCATTATGCGGGCTCCTGTTGCGAGATGCAGTGGAAGGATCCGCCGCCGGTCAGGACGGCGTTCGACGGCGAAAGGACGATCTCGCGGTCGGGGAAGACCGTGGCCAGGGCCTCGCCCGCCAGGCGCGCAGCGACATCATCGCCATAGGTCGGCACCACGATGGCGCCATTAGCGATCAGGAAGTTCATGTGGCTGGCCGGCACCGGACGTTCGTCGGCGTCCAGCACCAGACCGGGCGACGGGACGCGCAGGACCTTGAGCTTGCGCCCCATGGCGTCGGTCGTTTCCGACAGCAGACGGGCGGTCTCGTCATAGACCTCGGCGTTAGGGTCCTTGCGGCCAAAGGCGATGGGACAGGCCACCACGCCCGGCGCAACAAAGCGGGCCAGGTTGTCGACGTGCCCATCGGTGTGGTCGTTCAGCAGGCCGTCGCCCAGCCAGACCACCACCTTGGCGCCGACCGAGGCGGCCAGCGCAGCCTCGGCAGCCTCCGCGGTCCAGTTCTTGTTGCGGTTCTTGTTCAGCAGGCACTGGCGCGTGGTCAGGACCGTGCCCTCGCCGTCGTGATCCAGGGCGCCGCCTTCGAGGATGAAGTCATGGCGGGTCGTCGGCACGCCCGAGAAGGCCGCGATCTGGTCGGCGACCTCGTCGTCGTGCGGATAGTCGTACTTGCCGCCCCAGCCGTTGACGCTGAAGGTCTGGGCCGTCTTCGAGCCCGCATTGAAGATCGGGCCGGTGTCGCGCAGCCAGATGTCGCCGAAGCGGGCGGCCACGACCTCGACGCCGTCGACGCCCTCGAAACGCGCGCGGGCGCCGGGCAGGGCCTCGTCATTGCCGACCATCAGCTTGACCTGTTCGCGCCCCGGACCCGCCAGGGCGCGGACCAGAGCCTCGACCTCGTCCTGGGCCTGCGCGAAGTCCTCGCCCCACAGCTCGGCGTGGCTGGGCCAGCCGACCCACATGGCGCGGTGCGGCGTCCATTCGGCGGGGATAGGTTGGGTCATGGGCGAAGTCGATCCGATGGGAGGAAGGTCAGCCGCGCCAGATAGGCCGAGACGCCCCCCGGTTCAATGTTTGCGGGCGATAGGCCGCAGCGACAGCCGCAGAACGGGCCTCAAGTCGCGCAAGGCGCGATAGGCCCCGAACAAAGAAAAGGGCGGCCCGTTTCCGGACCGCCCTTCCCTGTCGTGTCTAAACCGAAGCTTAGAAGCTGTAGCGCAGCGAAGCCATGATCGTGCGCGGAGCGCCGACGTTGGCGAACGGGCGGCTGTAGCCCAGTTGGCCCGGCGTGGCCGAAGCGCGGCTGCCGATGCTGCTGTAGTACTGCTCGTCGAACAGGTTGGTGACGTTCACCTGCAGGTAGGTGCCTTCCAGACCCAGGGTCGAGAAGTCGAAGCGAGCGTCCATATCGACGACGGTGTAGGCGTCGACCTTCAGATCGTTGACGTCGGTGACCCAGCGCTCGCCGGTGTACTTGCCCTGAACGCCAGCCGAGAAGACGTCGTTGAACTTGTACGAGGCGCGCAGCGAGAACATTTGTTCCGGCGTTTCGACCTGCTTCTTGCCCTTGGTCGGCAGACGGTTGCCGTTACGATCGTAAACGTAGTCGTCCTGCAGTTCGCTGTTGAGCAGCGAAACCGTGCCGTACAGGCTCAGTTGCTCGATCGGCGACCAGCCGATGGAGCCTTCGAAGCCGACCGTTTCCACCGAGCCGACGTTGCGGTCGACGAACTGGTCCAGATCCGAGTCGAAGGTGCTGACGATGCGGTTGTCGAACTGGTTCTGGAACACCGACAGCTGGGCCACGATGGTCGAGGTGGTGTAGCGGTAGCCCAGGTCGAGGTTCTTCGAGGTTTCCGGCTGAACCGTCGGGTTGCCGAGCGAGCCGTCAGGCAGACGCGTGGTCGAGTACAGGCTGTCCGTACGCGGAGCCGACAGGGATTCGCTGTAGCTGCCGAAGACCGATTGGCCTTCGCCGAAGCGGTAGGTGGCGCCGACGTTGGGCAGGATGTCGTCGAACTTCACCGTGCGCTGGAACGGCTTGATGTACTGGGTGCCGCCCTTCGAAGCGAAGGTCACGTTGCCGTTGGCCAGCGTGGCGTTCGGCACTTCAGTGGTGCAGACCACGTTCGACGAAGCGTTCTGCGTGTAGCAGTACTGGTTCAGTTCACGCTCGAAGAAGGGAGCGCGAACGCCCAGGGTCACCGTCAGGGCTTCTTGCAGGAAGCGGCCGCGGTATTCCGCCGAGAACTGGTTCAGCGAAGCGATCGACTTGCGGTTACGCGCCTGAAGGGCGAAGCCGTCCAGGTTGACGACGCGGTTGTCTTCTTCGTTGCGGCCGCCGAAGTCGTCGACGAACGTCGGGTTCGAGGGGTTCGAGAAGTCGATGAAGCCGTAGTTGCCGGTCTGGCGGTGACGACCCCAGTCCAGGGCATAGGCCGCGCGCAGACGGTGGTTCTCGTTCAGGTCCCAGATCAGCGAGCTGTTCAGGCCATAGCGGTGCGTGTTGGTCACCGACGGCGTGTGAACGCGGACGCGGTCCAGGGTGTCGCCGTCGCCGTTCAGGTCAACGCCGCCCGTGGTCTTGGTGCCGCGCAGCAGGGCGTCGGTTTCCGACAGAACGGTTTGCTGGCTGCCGCCGGCGGCCAGGGTGTACTGGAACGAGGGGTCGACCGTCAGGGTCAGGCCGTCGCGCAGGGTGAAGCGCGAGGTGCCGCGGATGTTGCCCGTGTTGGACGGGTTGATGCGCAGGCCCCAGTAGTTGGCGCTGTTGCTGTCAACGTCGGCCACGCCGGCGCGAACGGTCGGTGCGGTGTAGGTGCGGTCGAAGTCGACGCCCCAGCCGAACGGGCTGGTTTCGACATCGCTCTTGCAGACCTGGGTCTTGGCGACGTCGCAGAAGCCCGTTGCAGTGGCCAGGTTCGGGCCATTGTAGTTGTAGTTCTTGTTGACGTTGTAGTGGCCAGCCAGCGAGATGAAGTCGCCGTTGTCGCCCAGCGGCTGATAGATGCGGGCGTTGTACTGGGCCTTCTCGAGGTTACCGATGCCCTTGAACTTGTCGTAGTCCTGATACGAGGCGGCGAACCAGGCCGAGGTGCCCCAGGGGCCGACTTCGCCCGTGTCGATCAGGCCCATGACGCGGCGATAGTTGAAGTCGCCCAGCGAGCCCTGGACCCAGCCGCCGAAGTCCGCAGCCGGACGGCGCGTGACGTAGTTGATGGTGCCGCCGGTGGCCGATGCCGTGGGGCTGTCAACGTCGGTCGAACCGGTGTTGACCGAGGCGCGCTCGATCAGTTCCGGGTCCATCTGCTGGTTGGTGTAGGAAGCGTAGTTGCCGGTGTCGTTGAGCGGGATACCGTCGAAGGTCAGCGAGACGCGGTTGCCGTCAAAGCCGCGCAGACGGATGTTGCCGCCCGACGAGCCATAGGGGTCGGTGTTGGTGAAGCTGAGGCCCGGCGTCAGGTTCAGGACCTGCAGGATGGTCTGGCCGGCGCCCTGGGTGGCGATGAATTCCTGGTTGATCGTGTTGCGGGTCTTGGCGACCGTTTCCGCAACGGCCAGACCTTCGATGTTGCGCGGGCCGCGCTGGCCGGTGACGACGACGTCGCTGACTTCCGTAGCTTCGGTGCCGGTCGACTGGGCCGAGGCGGCGCCGGCCATGAGAAGGCCGCTCATGAGGGCGGTGGTCGCCCAGAAGAGCTGTTTGCGGTTGGTCATCTGTTGGTATCCCCAGTGATGAAGGCGTAGCGCCGTGACGGCAGGCCGTGGCGCCTGTCGAGATAGGCTGGGCCTTAAGGCCGCTGCGGGAAGTTTGGGCGACAGTCGTGTGACAGTGATATGACAGCCCTCAGGGGTGGCTATATCGTCACACCCCTGTGGATGAATCTCTTGACCCGTCCAAGCGGCGTCAGACGCGAAGGGCGAAGGCGTCGGCGATCAGGCCTGCGGTCGAGCGCATGGCCCGCGGCTCATGATAGTTGCCGTTGATCTGACTGCGGGCGATGACATGGGCGCGGAAGGCCGTGAACAGCTTGGGATCGGCGGCGACCGGAGCGCTCCAGAAGCCGTCCAGCGGCTGCTGGTCGGTCAGCCCCTCGAAATCGAAGAAGGCGTCGCCCATCACCTTGACCGGGGTGCGGAAGCCCAGAGCCGACAGAGCCGCGCTGGAGTTATTGACCACCATGCCCCGCGACGCGCGGCACAGTTGAGCAAGATTGCCGCCGTCGATGAAATCGACCCGGTCTCCCAGACCCCGCTCCACCGCCAGGCAGCGGGTCATGTGCGCCAGATCCGAAAGGCCGGGATCGAGCGGATGGTTCTTGACCACCAGCCGGCATTCCTTCGGCGCATGACGGGCGAAGCTGCCCATCACCTCGGCCAGGAACGCCATGTTGTCGGCATAGGATGAGTATCGCAGCAACTGTGCATCGCCTTCACGCTGCAGACAGGCGATGTAGAATGGCCCCCGCGCCTGGATCACATCAGCGTCGCAAGAGCGTTTCGGGCGCGTCGCCAGACCGAAATAGCGCCGGATATGGCCCAGGAACTGACGCCACGGCGACACCGTGTAGGGGTGGCGATAGTGCGGGAAGGCCGCCCAGCCGAACGGCTGGACCGCATGATAAAAGCTGATGTTGAAGACGTGGTGCGGCAAGATCTTGCCAACAGGACGCGTCACCGGCAGCTCCGGTCCCGGCATCGGATAGCCGTCAGCCGAGCGCGGCAGGGCGCTGGAGCCGTTCACACCGTTTCTTTCCAGTGTGATCCAATCGGGACGGAAGTAGCCGTTCTCCAGCACCCATATGCGGGCGCCGAGCGTTTGAGCCTGGGACAACACCCCCTGATTGTAAGGGCCGCCCTCACCAAACACGATTATGTCGGTAAAGGTCTGCGCCAGTTCGCGGACGCGGCCAGGCCAGTGCCGGACATCCTCGCGGAACATGACGCCGCCAGGCCGCCGCCAGGTCGCCAGGTCGCCTGCATTGAAGATCATGCGTGACGCCTCGCCGCCACGGGCGACGACGGCATCGGCCAACAGACGCCCGAACCCCCCGAACGGCGCTGTGACAATCAAAAACCGACGATCACGCAGGTCCGCACACACCAGGGGAATGGCGTTCGGCTGATCAGGATCAAATGGCGCGAGCAACCGCTGAGTATCTTTCCAAGGAACAGCCCCTTCCTAGTGCCAAGCCCCCTGCGATGACAAGGCGGGCGGCGCGAAGAATACGGTTCTGCTTGATACAAGAAAAGGCCGCCAGCTCATGGCGAGTCCGGCGGCCGCTTCTCTTCGACACTCCCGAGCGATGAGCCCCGGAACTGACCTCTCGGTCGCTCCGGGGCTCAAGGCTTAGAAGTTGATGTCGACGGTGGCGCGACGGTTCAGCGGCTCACGCACGCCGTCAGCCGTCGGCTTGGCCAGGTTGGCTTCACCCTTGCCGTCGAGGGCGATCACGCCGCCGTTGACGCCTTGGGCGACCAGGGCGTCCGCGACGGTGCGCGCACGACGGTTGGACAGGCCCAGGTTGTAGGCGGGCGAACCCGAGGTGTCGGTGTAGCCGACGACCAGCACGCGGGTCGGAGCGCCCGACTTGGCGTAGTTGGCGGCTTGCGTCACCACCGAACGAGCTTCCGTCGTCAGGTCCGAGCGATCCCAGTCGAAGTAGACCACGAACTGACGCGCGGCCGGCTTAGCCGGAGGCGGCGGAGGCGGCGGGGGCGGCGGAGGCGGCGGGGGCGGCGGCGGGGGTGCTGCCGGCTCGGCGCCGAAGGCGTAACGCAGACCCAGGGTCACGGTGTGCGACTGGTCGTAGTCGCCAGCCATTTCGCCGAACGTATTGGTCGTCGAGTTCGTGAAGGTCGCGAACTCGGCGTCGCCCGTCAGGTAACGATAGGTCAGATCGATGTTGGCGCGGTCAGAAACGGCCCAGGCCAGACCTGCGATCGCCTGAGCGGCGAACTTGGTCGACGTGTCATCGGCAGAGAAGGCCACGCCCGGGTTCTGACGCAGGCGGCCGACGGTGTCGGTGTTGACACGGTTCAGGCCGACGCCGAGACCAACGAAGGGACGGACGCCCCAAGCCGAGTAGCCGAAGTCATAGATGACGTTGGCCATCAGCGTCGTCGAGGTGATGTCGCCTTCCGGCGAGTAGCACGGACCGGTCGCGGGCGTGACGTTGCACAGGCCTTGCGGTCCCGAGACAGCGCGCACGGTGCCGATGTCGCCCGAGCGGTAGCCGCCCTCGAGTTCAACGCGCCAGTTGGGGTTGAAGCGGTAGCCGAGGCGAGCGAAGGCCGCCCAGCCGTCGTTGACTTCCCAGTTCCAGTTGGAACCGTTGGTGGACGATTCGGTGTTGATGTCGTCGATGATATGGTAGCCGGCGTCGACAGCGCCGTACCAGCCGTCCGGCTCAGCCGAGGCCGCGCCGGCTGCAAACAGCCCTGCTACGGCGACGCTGGCGAGAAGTTTCAGCTTCATGGTGTCCTCACACTTCTAGTTGATCCGAATGCCGACGCACAAGGCGATAGCGCTCAGTAGGCCGAACGGGGCTAGACCGCTCAGGTTCCGCCGACCTCCTTGGGATTGTGGCGACTGTGGCGCCATTTCAACACAAAACCCGGTTTTGCACTCCAATCCTGCCTGCTAGGACCATTTTGAAACAATACGGAGACGGGCGATGACGATCAGGTTCGACGGCCAGGTGGCGATCGTGACGGGCGCGGGCGGCGGTCTGGGCCGCGAACACGCCCTGGCCCTGGCGGGGCGGGGCGCCAGGGTGGTGGTCAACGATCTGGGCGGCGCGCGCGACGGCTCGGGCGGCTCAGCCACGGCGGCCGAGGCCGTGGTGGCCGAGATCGAGGCCGCAGGCGGCGAGGCCATGGCCAATGCGGCCTCCGTCACCGACGCGGCGGCGGTCGAGGCCATGGTCGCCGAGGTCATGGCCCGCTGGGGCCGGATCGACATTCTGGTCAACAACGCCGGCATCCTGCGCGACAAATCCTTCGCCAAGATGGAGCTGGCCGATTTCCAGCTGGTGATGGATGTCCACCTGATGGGCGCGGTTCACTGCACCAAGGCGGTGTGGGAGATCATGCGAACCCAGAATTATGGCCGCATTGTCATGACGACATCGTCGTCCGGCCTGTTCGGCAATTTCGGCCAGGCCAACTACGGCGCCGCCAAGATGGCCCTGGTCGGCCTGATGCAGACCCTCGCCATCGAAGGGGCCAAGAACGACATCCGCGTCAACGCTCTGGCCCCGACCGCCCACACCCGCATGACCGAGGACCTGCAAGGTCTGCCGCTGGAGGCTCTGGGGCCGGACCTGGTGACGCCCGGTCTGCTGCATCTGGTCAGCCGCGACGCCCCGACCCGCGCCATCCTGGCCGCCGGCGCCGGCGGCTTTGAGCGCGCATACGTCACCCTGACCCAGGGCGACTTCGCCATCGGCCCGGACGCCGCCGAACAGGTCGCCGCCCGCTTCGAAGCCATCTCGGACCGCACCAACGAGATCGTGCCCGAGATGGGCGCCGCCCAGGGCATGATCGAACTGACCAAGGCGAAAGCTGCGCTTTCTTCTTAGAGAGGCCTATCGCGCTTCGCGCTACTTGAGGCCGACGCGTTTCTAGATCGGGACACGGCGCCTCGCTGGCTCGTTCACTTCTGCGAAGGCGCCTTGCGTTGACCCGACGTGAGGCGCCTATCCTCTCTTGTCAGGCAGGAAACGCGCTCATGCAGCGAGCGACCGCGTCGCGAGCGATAGCGCCCTTAGAACCAAGAAGGAGCATCGTAGATGCGTGAAGCCATCATCGTCTCCACCGCCCGCACCCCGATCGGCCGGGCCTATCGCGGGGCCTTCAACGACACCCAGGCGCAGCAACTGGGCGCCCACGCGGTCCGGCACGCGGTCGCCCGAGCGGGCGTCGATCCCGCCGAGATCGAGGACGTCGTCATGGGCGCGGCCCTGCAGCAGGGCTCGACCGGGACCAATGTGGCGCGTCAGGCAGCGCTGGCGGCGGGTCTCCCCTCCTCCGTGCCGGGCATGAGCCTGGATCGTCAGTGCGCTTCGGGCCTGATGGGCATCGCCACGGCGGCCAAGCAGGTCATCTTCGACCAGCAGAAGATGGCGGTCGGCGGCGGGCTGGAGAGCATCTCCCTGGTGCAGAACCAGCACATGAACCTCTATCGGATGAAGGACGAGGCGCTGCTGAAGCTGTCGCCCCACATCTATATGTCGATGCTGGAGACCGCCGAGGTCGTCAGCCGTCGCTATGGCATCAGCCGCGACGCTCAGGACGAATACGCCCTGCAGTCGCAGCAGCGCACGGCGGCGGCCCAGGCCGCCGGTCATTTCGATGCCGAGATCGTGCCCATGACGACCTCGATGCTGGTCATGGACAAGGCCACCGGCCAAACCTCGTCGCAGGAAGTCACGCTGGGCAAGGACGAGGGCAACCGGCCAGACACCACGCTCGAAGGCCTGCAATCGCTGAAGCCCGTCTTCGGCGGCGGCGAGGAAATCCAGCAGGGCGAGTTCATCACCGCCGGTAATGCGTCGCAGTTGTCGGACGGCGCCGCGGCCTGCGTCATCATGGAGGCGGGCGAGGCGGTGAAGCGCGGCCTGCAGCCTCTGGGCGCCTATCGCGGCATGGCCGTGGCGGGCTGCGAACCGGACGAAATGGGCATCGGCCCAGTCTTCGCCGTGCCCAAGCTGCTGAAGCGCCACGGCCTGACCGTCGACGACATCGGCATCTGGGAGCTGAACGAGGCCTTCGCCGTGCAGGTCCTCTATTGCCGAGACAAGCTCGGCATCCCCAATGACCGGTTGAATGTCTCGGGCGGCGCCGTCTCCATCGGCCACCCCTACGGCATGTCGGGCGCGCGGATGACCGGCCACGTCCTGATCGAAGGCAAGCGGCGCGGGGCCAAGTACGGCGTCGTCACCATGTGCATCGGCGGGGGCATGGGGGCTGCCGGATTGTTCGAGATCTACTGAGGCCCGTCGCACTCGGCGGCCCGCCGCGCCTCCATCGCTGCGAACCAGCGCTGGCGCAGGACAGCGGGCCGACCGGGATAGCGGTCTTCCAGAAACTCGGCGTCGACCACCCGGTCGGCGCGGAAGCTGCGGAAGTCCTCGCGCGTCTCGCACCAGGCGATTAGCAGACGCGCCCTCTCGTGATAGCCGATCAGGCAGGGCCAAATGACGCGCGTCGTCTCTCTCCCCTGCTCGTCGGCGTAATAGAGCCGCAGCTTCCGCCCGGCGTGAATCCAGGCCCGCACCTGGGCCATATCCACAGTCTCCATCTTCTGCTCCCACGGCGGCGGCGTGGCCACTGAAGGCTCCAGCACCACCGAGCGCAGACGTTCCGGCACGATGGCGGCGATCTTGGCGGTCAAGTCACGCGCCGCGCGGGCCAGGGCCGGATCGCCGCGCGCCGCCACCCATTGCGCCCCCAGCACCGCCGCCTCGATCTCATCGGACGTCAGCATCAGCGGCGGCAGGTCGAACCCGCCGTCCAGCACATAGCCCAATCCCGCCTCGCCCCGGATCGGCACCCGCTGGCCCAGCAGGGCGGCGATGTCGCGATAGATGGTGCGTTTGGAGGTCTCCAGCTCGGCCGCGATGGCGTCGGCCGTCACCGGACGCGTGGCCCGACGCAGCACCTGGATTATCTGGAACAGTCGGTCGGCGCGTCTCATCTCCCCACCCTGGCCGAAGACTGCTGACAGCATGGTGGCAGCAGAGTGTCAGTAGTCAAGACGGACCGCCGCCGACGCCCCGTCGCGGCGCGATATCTGGGAGGATTATCGATGCTGACCCTGTTCCACGCCCCCTGGTCCCGTTCCTCGCGCCTGGTTTGGCTGGTCGAGGAGCTGGGCGCCAACTGCCGCATCGAATATTGCGAGATCCGCCGCATGGACGGGACAGGCGTCGCCGACCCGAAGAACCCCCATCCCGACGGCAAGGTCCCGGCCCTGCTGCACGACGGCGCCCTGATCACCGAATCGGCGGCGGTGGCCCTCTACCTGACCGGCCTGCATCCTGAAGCGGGCCTCGGCTTCCCCCCGGACTCGCCGCAGCGCGGGCCCCTGCTGACCTTGATGTTCTGGGCCTCGGGCGAGCTGGAGCCGTCGCTGTGGAACAAGATGACCGGCGCGGTGGATGCCGACGCCTATGCTCGTGCCCGTTACGACGCCGCCATGACCCGGCTGCTGGAGGCCCTGTGGGAAGGTCCCTGGCTGATGGGCGACCGCTTCACCGTGGCCGACGTCCTGATCGGCAGTACCGTGGCTTGGGCGCGCGAGCACCTGCCCGAAAGCCCCCTGCTGGACGCCTATGTCGAGCGGCTGGCGGCCCGCCCCGCCCACGCCCGCGCCCTCGCCCGCGACGGCACGCCGCCGCAGTACGCCGAGGCCAGCTAGGCCGCAGGTTCGGCCGCGTCGGCGACCACCTCGTCGTCGGCGCGGATCGCGACCTTCTTGAGCGCCCCGACATAGCTGTCGCGCCATATCCCCACGTCGGTGTCCCGCACCACCTGCATCAGCGCCTTCCATTTTCGGATGCGCTCCTCCAGCGGCATGGTCAGGGCCGTCTTGATCGCTTCCGACAGCTCTTCACGGCTGAAGGGATTGACCAGCAGGGCCTCGCCCATCTGTTCGGCGGCGCCGGCGAAACGCGACAGGATCAGCACGCCGGGATCGTCGGGGTTCTGGGCCGCCACATATTCCTTGGCCACCAGGTTCATGCCGTCGCGCAGGGGCGTGACCAGGCCGACCTTGGCCGCGCGATAGAGGCCCGCCAGCTGATCCCGCCGGAAGGTGCGGTTCAGATAGCGGATCGGCTGCCAGTCCATGTCGGCATAGGCGCCGTTGATCCGCCCGGCCAGGGCGTCAAGCCGCCCGCGAATGTCCTGATAGGCATCTACGTCGTCACGCGAGATCGGCGTCACCTGCAACAGGAAGACCTCGCCGCGCATGGCGGGATTGTCCTCCAGAAACTGCTCGAAGCCCAGCATTCGCTGCTCCAGCCCCTTGGAGTAGTCCAACCGATCCACGCCGACGATCATCGAGCGGAAGGCCGCCGAGGCCGCCATCCGGTCGTAGGTCTTGCCCCCCAGCACCGAATCGCGCGCCGCCAGGAAGCCGTCCACATCGATGCCGATGGGGAAGACCCCGCATTGAACCCGACGGCCGAAGGCCTCGATCACATGGTCGGGCGACACCCGCCCCCGCGCCTCGACCTCGACGTAGCGCTCGAACAGGCCGAGCCATTCATGAGTGTGGAAGCCGATCAGGTCGAAATAGAACATCGACTCCACCAGCCGCCGATGATGCGGCAGGGTCACCAGCAGCTGGCGCGCCGGCCACGGCGTGTGCAGGAAGAAGCCGATGCGGTTCTTCACCCCCAGACGGCGCAAGTCCCGCGCCATCGGGATCATGTGATAGTCGTGAATCCAGATGATGTCGTCAGGCTGGATCAGCGGCTGCAGCACCTCGGCGAAGCGGCGATTGGTCCGCTCATAGCCTTCGCCATAGGACCGTTCATAGGCCGTCAGATCGACCCGGTGATGGAAGAGCGGCCACAGGGTCTTGTTGGCGTAGCCGTTGTAATATTCGTCGACGTCCTGCGGCTCCAGATCGACGGTGGCGACGGTGACCCCCGCCCGGTCCTCGATGTTCAGTTCGCCGGTGAACTGCTCGACCGTTTCGCCGGACCAGCCGAACCACAGGCCGTCGTATTTGCGCAGCGCCGCTGACAGGGCCATGGCCAGCCCCCCCGCCGAGCCCGCCGCCGGGTCCTTAGGCGCCGAGACGCGGTTCGAGACGACAATCAACCGGCTCATCGGGCGTCCTGCCATGAACGGCTGAGCAGGACCGCGCAGTTGATGATCCCAACCAGGGAATAGGTCTGCGGATAGTTGCCCCACAGTTCGCCGTCCTGAAGCGAGATGTCCTCGCTGAGCAGGCCAGCATGGGTGCGGCGGCTGAGCATCTCGTCGAAGATGGCCCTCGCCTCCTCCGTTCGCCCGTTCAGATGCAGGGCCTCGATGAACCAGAAGGTGCAGAAGTTGAACGCCGTCTCCGGCTCGCCGAAGTCGTCGGGGTGGATGTAGCGGAACAGGTAGGGGCCGCGCTTCAGGTCGCGCTCCACAGCCTCGAAGGTCTTGACCTGCCGTGGGTCACGGGCGTCGAGGAAGCCCAGATCGGTCATCTGCAACAGGGAGGCGTCCAGCTCGGTTCCGCCGAAGCTGGCGGCGAAGCGGCCCTCGTCCGGCAGATAGGCCTCGGCCTCGATTCGCGCCCGGATCAGCCGCGCGCGCTCGTCCCAGAGCTCGCCGCGTTCGGTCAGGCCCAGATGCCGCGCCGCCTTGGCCAGCCGGTCACAGGCGGCCCAGCACATGACCGAGGAATAGGTGTGGACCCGGGCGATGGTGCGGAACTCCCACAGGCCCGCGTCCGTCTGGTCGTGCATGGCGAAGGCGCGGTCGCCGACCTTTTCCAGAGCGTGGAAGTCGTCGATCGTGCCCGGCCTCAGCATCCGCTCGTCGAAGAAGGCCTGAACCAGCGGCAGGACGATCTGGCCATAGACGTCGTGTTGCAGATGCTCGTGCGCCTGATTGCCGACGCGCACCGGCTTCATCCCGCGATAGCCCTCGACGCTGTCGACGATCCGCTCGCCGATCGCCGCCTCCAGGCCCACGCCATAGACGGGTTGAACATGGCCGCCTTGGGCGTCGTCCACCAGATTGCGCAGGTAGCCGAGGTAGTTCTCGAGGATGTCCACCGCCCCCAGCCGGTTCAGCGCCCGCACCGTGTAATAGGCGTCGCGCACCCAGCAGAAACGATAGTCCCAGTTGCGCCCGCTCTCGGGGAACTCGGGCACCGAGGTGGTCATGGCGGCGACGATGGCGCCGGTCTCCTCATAGACGCAGAGCTTGAGGGTGATGGCGGCGCGGATCACCGCCTCTTGCCAGTCCAGCGGCACGTAAAGGGTCCGGGTCCACAGCTTCCAGTGCTGGATGGTCTGATCCAGGGCCGCCGAAACCCCCGCCACGACCGACTGGTCATAGCCCTCGTCCGGGCCAAGGAAGAAGGCCAGCTCGCCTTCCAGCCGGAAGGTCCGCTCGTTCTGGACATGGGTGACGGGGCAGTTGGTGGTCAGCCGCAGCGTCAGGTCGGTGCACAGATAGCGGATGTGGTTGGAGCCCGAGGTCTGCTCCGCCCGCCGCGCGCCCCAGTCCGCCGAGGGCCGCAGCCGCACGGTGATGCGCGGCGCCCCTGACAGGGGCCGCACCACCCGCGCGAAGGCGATCGGGCGATAGATGCGCGAGTGCTTCAGATGGCGCGGCGCGAAGTCGAGAATCTCGACCGCGGCGCCCCGCCCGTCCGTCATGACGGTGCGCAGGACGGCGGTGTTTCGCACATAGGCCTGCTCGATGGCGACCATGTCGGCCAGTTCGATGGCCCAGAATCCGTGTTCGGGCTCATCGCCGTCCATCAGGGCCGAAAAGACTGGATCGCCGTCGATGCGCGGGGCGCAGGCCCAGACGAAGCGGCCCGTTCGGTCGATCAGGGCGCTGACCGAGCAGTTGCCGATGGGCGCCAGGTCGAGGTTGGGGCGGGTCATGCCTGACCTCCTTCAATCTGATCCAGCCAGTCGAGAACGGCCACGACATCCTCCAGCCGATAGCGCGCCGCCGTGGGGCGTTCCGGCCCCACCAGGACGCCGAACCCGCCCAGCACCTCGGCCGCCTCGAAACCGTGCTCGTCGGTCAGGTCGTCGCCGACCATGATCGGCACAGCGCCCCTGAACGGCGCCTCGGCCATGAAGGCGGTCAGGGCGACGCCCTTGTCCGTGCCGGGGGTCTTCAGTTCCAGCACCATGGAGCCCGGCTGCAAGGCCAACCCCGTCTCCTCGGCCAAGGAAGCGGCCAGAGCCAGGGCGTCCGCCGAGACGCCGGGCGCCTGGCGGTAGTGCAGGCCCGCCGACAGTTCCTTGTCCTCCACCAGCACGCCCGGCCGGTTGGCGGCGAAGGCGTCGAAGGCCGCCACCGCGCGGCGTACGGCGGGGTCCGGCGTCCGGTTGGCGAAGGAGCCGTCGCCGCGTCGTCGTTGCAGGCCATGCACCCCCGAGGCCGCGCGGGCCGCCCCGTCGCTGATCCGGTCGATCTCGTTGAGCGTCCTCCCGCTGACGATGGCCACGCGGCCTTGCAGCCTATCCGTCAGCCGGGTCAGCACCTCAGTTCGTCGCGCATCCGGCCCCACCGCGTCCGGCGTCGGCGCCAGGGGCGCCAGCACGCCGTCCAGATCGAGGAAGAGGGCAGGTTTGGCTAGGGCGACGGGCGGCTCAGGCAGACGTGAGGCGATCGCCTCGGATGCAGACGGCATAAGGTCCGAACTCGTTTCGATGCTGTTGTCGAGACTGTTGGGAACGCACCCGGGCCCGGAAGGTTGTCCGCCGAGGTGACAATTCCGCTACGGCCCCGCCATTGTGCGAACAATCCAGATGGGGCAATTCGCAGATGCGCCACGAAGAACCGCCGCAGCGGTCCGGCGCTCAGGAGCCTGCCCATGCCCGATTCCGTTCACTCGTCGCCGGAACAGATCGCCGCGATGACCGACCGAGCGCGCGAGGTCGTGCGCCTGAACATCGAGGCCCTGGAGGCGCTGGAACGCTCCATCGACGTCTCGATCGCCCGCGCCTGCGACATCATCCTGTCGCGCCCCGGCTATCTGGTCGTCACTGGCATGGGCAAGTCCGGCCACATCGGCGGCAAGATCGCCGCCACCCTGGCCTCGACCGGCACCAACTCCTTCTTCGTCCACCCGGCGGAAATGAGCCACGGCGACTTAGGCATGCTGCGCCCCGACACCACGCTGCTGGCCATCTCCAACTCGGGCGAGAGCCGCGAACTGCGCGACCCCCTGCTCTACTGCCAGCGCAACGACATTCCGGTCATCGGCATCACCCAGAGGGCGAGCAGCTTCCTGGGCCGGCACTCCGCCGTCAGCTTGACCATGCCCAAGGTGGCCGAGGCCTGCCCCAACGGCCTGGCGCCGACCACTTCGACCCTGATGACCCTGGCCATCGGCGACGCCCTGGCCATGGTGCTGATGGACCGGCGCGGCTTCACGCGCGAGGACTTCGGCCTGCACCACCCGGGCGGCGCCCTGGGCATGAGCCTGCAGAGCGTCCGTGAATGGATGGGCGACAACGCCGCCACCCCGGCCAGCGTGCCGATGGACGCCAGCTTCAGCGAGGTCGTCTCGGCTGTCAGCGCCGGCCGCAAAGGGGCTGTGGCGGTGCTGCATTCTGACGGCAGCCTGGCGGGCATGATCACCGACGGCGACATCCGCCGCGCCTTTTCCAGCGACATCGCTTCTGTCACCGCCGAAGATATCATGAGCCGATCCCCCATCACGGTGGACCCAGACGCCCGGATGAGCGACGTGGTCGACCTGCTGAGCACCAACAAGATCGCCAACCTGTTTGTGGTCGAGAACGACCGTCCTGTGGCCATCATCCACGTCGCTGAACTGATGCAGGCCGGCTACGTCTCCTGATGACCCAGGACATCCTTTTCGACGCCAGCCGGTTGCTGAGCCGCACCGACCGCAGCGCCCCCACCGGCGTCGATCGCGTCTGCCTGGCCTATGCCGAATGGCTGGTGGAACACCCCGAGTATCGCATGGTGCCGGTCCGTTCGCGCCACGATCAATTGGCGGCCGTGGACCCGCAATGGTTCCGCGACTGCATGGTCGAGATGCGCAGCCGCTGGACCGGCGGGCGGTGCGACCGCGTTCTGAACGAGAACGAACGCCGACTGTTCGCCGCACTGGAGGCTGAACGCCCGACCTCGTCCGTCATCGGCGACGCCCCGGACCCGCACGCGCCGAAGACTACGCGTAAGAAGGCGCGAGTTTGGAAGCAGTATTTCCGATCGCGACGCGTGGCGGCCCCGCCGCCCGCCAAACTCTACTTCAATGTCGGCCACACCAGCCTCAACACGCCCGAAATCCTGACCAGCCTCGGAGACCAGGGGATCGAGCGCGTCGTCATGCTGCACGACCTGATCCCCATCACCCATCCAGAATTTTGTCGCCCCGGCGACGGCGGCAAGCACCGCCGACGGGTGCTGACGGCGCTGCATCACGCCTCGCGGATTCTGGTCAACTCCCAGTACACCGCCCATGAGCTTCTGAGCTTCGCGGACCGAGAAGGGCTGAAAGCGCCTCCGGTAGAAGTCGTACATCTGGGTCTCGAACCGGTTTTCCAGAAAGCCGAACCGAATACGGCGCGTCGCCCCTATTTTGTTCACGTCGGGACGATCGAGGCGCGCAAGAATCTGGCCTTCCTGCTGACGATCTGGCGTCGGCTTCAGGAACAGATGGGCGACATGGCGCCCCGTCTGGTGCTGATCGGCCGTTACGGCTGGGAAAATGAGGCCGTGCTGGATCACCTGCAGCGCTCGCCCAATCTTCAGGGACTGGTGCACCAGGTCGAAAATCTGCCCGACACGGCTCTGGCCGACCTGATGCGCGGCGCCCAGGCGGTCCTGGCCCCCTCCTCCGTCGAAGGCTTCGATCTGCCGGCGGTCGAGGCCTGCGCCCTGGGAGTCCCCCTGATCGCCTCCGACATTCCCGCCCACCGCGAACTGGTGCCGCAAGCGACCCTCCTTGATCCCCTGGATGGTCTAGGCTGGCTGAAGGTGCTGGAGGCGGCGACACGGCGACGTCCCGAAGCACCGGCGTATAATGCGCCGACCTGGCAAGCCCATTTCAGACGGATTGAGGATCGTCTCCTCACGGCCTCTGGCGGCGCCCGTCACAGCCGGGTAAGCATGGACTGAAACCTTAGCAGAGCTGCAATGACCCGTACCGCCGCCAGTCTGATGATCGTCGCCCTTCTCGCCGGCTGCTCGACGCTGCCGCGGGACGGACCCTCCGGTATGGGCGTGGTGAAGAAAGCCAGCACAGATCAGCAGCAGGGTGACTACGCCCTGATCAATCTGGACTTCGCGCTCAGCGAGCGACTGAAGGCGGCGCCTCAGCGCTCCTTCAGCACCCTGGCGCTGGCCTCCAGCGAAACGCCGACCGACGTGATCGGCGTTGGCGACACCTTGGCCGTCAGCATCTTCGAGCCGAGCGGGGGCCTGTTCGGCGGTTCGAGCCGCAGTGGCGAGAGCGGAAACCAGACCCTGCCGCCCCTGGTGGTGGATCGGAACGGCGCCGTGCCGGTTCCCTTCGCCGGATCGGTTTCGGTTCAGGGCTTGACCCCGGCCCAGGCTTCCGCCGCCGTACGCCGCGCCCTGGTCGGCAAGGTCGCCAACCCCCAGGTCATCGTCACCATGGCGGGCAACACCTCCAACGCCGTCACGGTGCTGGGCGAGGTGCGCAACCCTGGCCGTCAGCCGCTGGCGGCCAACAACGATCGTATTCTGGACGTCATCGCCGCCGCCGGCGGCTCATCACGCTCCGTCTATGACGTCACCGTCCGCATTCAACGCGGCGGCCAGACCTATTCCGCCCCGATGTCGATCGTCACGACCGAGTTCAACGAGAATGTGCGGCTGCAACGCGGCGACCAGGTCAATCTGGTCTACCAACCCCGCCGGTTCAGCTCCTTCGGCGCTTTCAACGCCGTGGCTCGCACCGACCTGCCGCCCGGCCCGCTGACCCTGGCCGAGGCGCTTAGCGGCGTCGGCGGCCTCGATTCTAATCTTGCCGACGCCAAGTCGGTGCTGGTCTTCCGCTTCGAGCGCCCCGAAGTGGCCCAAGCCCTCGGCATTCAACAGCCCGCTACCCCGCGCGGCGTGCCGGTGGTCTATCGCCTGAACCTGAACGAAGGCTCGGGCTTCTTCATCGCCAGCAACTTCCAGATCGAGCCTGACGACATCATCTATGCCCCGCGCGCCGGCGCCGCCGAGGCCCGCAAGTTCTTCGAGTTCGTGCAGAGCGTGACGCGCGTGGTCTATGACGTCTCGGTCACCAGCGCGATCAACGTCGACTAGTCGATTGCTGCGCGTTCGCTTCGGCCGCAGCCGCTTCACCGACCCGCCCGCAGGGCCGGCGAGCGGAAGCGAAGACGCGAACGCTTCGACCGCCGATCTTCTGTCATTGCTTCAGGCGATCGAAGCGGCGGCTGGACGGGTCTATGGCCGACACGGTCTGCCGCAACAGCCGGGGCACTATCGTCGTCCGGCTGACAGCGACGCCTGGGAGCGTCTTGAAGACGCCCTGACCCCGGCCGAAAAATGGGCCCTGGTCAGCGCGCCCGACAGCGTACATTGGCGCTACAGCACCTATGAGGCCCTGGGAAGCGCGGCGGATGCGCCGGACGTGCGCCATGCCTCGGCGCTTCTGGCCGCTTGCCAAGGTCTTCGCCAACGCCTGAGTGAGCGCTCAGCCATCTCGGTCCAGGATCTTGCGGACTCCATTCGTCTGGGCGAGGCGTGGCGTCGCCTCGTCGAGGAAGCCTGCCCGATCGCCGCCTCGCCGACGGCGCTCAGGTTCAGCCCCCCTGACGAGCCGAGTTAACCTCCGCCCTGCCCGACCGCCTCGGCCAGCAACTCCAGCGAGCGCACCCGCGCCGCGGGATCCCAGATCTGGCTGGTGACCATCAGTTCATCCGCGCCGGTCCTTGCGACGAAGGCCTCCAGACTTGCGCGCACCGTCTCGGGCGAGCCGACGGCGGAACAGGCCAGGGCGGCGTCAATCATGCCGCGTGCGGCGCCGTCCAGACGCTCGTAATAGCCCTCGACCGGGGCAGGCAGCTTGCCGGCACGGCCCGTTCTCAGATTGACGAAGGCCTGCTGGACCGAGGTGAACAAAAGGCGCGCGGCCTCGTCCGTCTCGGCGGCGAAGACGTTGTAGCCCAGCATGGCGTAGGGCTTGCCCAGATGCTCGGAAGGCCGGAAGGTTTGGCGATAGACATCCAGCGCCCGCATCATCTCGCCCGGCGCGAAATGGCTGGCGAAGGCGTAGGGCAGGCCCAGATGGGCCGCCAGCTGCGCCCCATAGGTGGACGACCCCAAAATCCATATCGGCACGGCCTGCCCCTCGCCGGGGTTGGCGATGATGCGCTGATCCGGCGTCGCGGGCGCGAACCACTGCATCAACTCCATCACGTCCTGCGGGAAGGCGTCCACGTCGCCCTGAAGCGTACGGCGAAGCGCCCGCGCGGTGGCCTGATCCGAACCGGGCGCGCGGCCCAGGCCCAGGTCGATACGGCCGGGGTGCAGGGCGTTCAGGGTGCCGAACTGCTCGGCGATGACCAGGGGCGCGTGGTTGGGCAGCATGACGCCGCCGGCCCCGACGCGGATAGTCTTCGTCGCCGCCGCCACCGCGCCGATGACGACCGAGGTCGCAGCGCTGGCGATGCCCGGCATGTTGTGGTGCTCGGCCAGCCAGAAGCGCTTGTAGCCGAGACGTTCGGCATGGCGAGCCAGGTCGAGGGTGTTGGCCAGCGACTGCGAGACATCGGAACCCTCGGGCACAGGCGCGAGGTCGAGAATGGAAAGCGGGATCATCCGCTCGATATGGGGCCGCGCGGCAGCGACGCCATATCGGCGAGTGAAACAACTGACGATTTACGTCAGTTCGACGCCCGTGCTGCGCATGATCTCGGCGCGCAGTTCCGGCATGCCCGTGCCCTTTTCGGACGAGGTCACCAGCACGGCCGGGAAGGCGGCGGGGCGTTTCGAGATGGCCTTCAGCGTCTCCGCCTGGACCTTTTCGATCTCGCCCTTCTTCAGCTTGTCAGCCTTGGTCAGGATGATCTGATAGCTGACGGCGGCCAGGTCCAGGGCCTTTAGCGCGTCGTCGTCGACCTTTTTCAGGCCGTGACGAGAGTCGATCAGCAGATAGACTCGCTTCAGCGTCACCCGGCCGCGCAGGTAGTCGCGGCCCAGATCCTGGAACTTCTTCACCGTGGTCTTGGATGCCTTGGCCCAGCCGTAGCCGGGCAGGTCGACCAGACGCAGACGGCCGTCCAGGTCGAAGAAGTTGACCTCGCGCGTACGGCCCGGCTCGTTCGAGGCCCGCGCCAGCTTGTGCATCCCGACCAGGGCGTTGATCAGGCTGGACTTGCCGACGTTTGACCGGCCCGCAAAGGCGATCTCGGGCAGGTCAGGATCGGGTAGTTGCTCGATCTTGGCGCAGCCCAGGACGAAGGTGGCCGGGCGCGAGAACAGCACGCGCGCCTGCTCAATCTCGATGTCCGAGTATTCTCCGACCTTGGGCTCTGCCGACGGTTGATCCAATGGGTCAGGCTTTCTTGAAACGGGCGAGGAAGGTGTCGATCGGGTTCTCGGCCTTGAAGCGGTGCATGATGACGTACTGCTGCGCGATCGAGAGGATGTTGTTCCAAGCCCAGTAAATCAGCAGGCCGGCCGCGAACGGGGCCATGATGAAGGTGAAGATGAAGGGCAGGAAGGCGAAGATCTGACGCTGCATCGGATCCTGGGCCGGCGGGTTCATCGACTGCTGCAGCCACATGGTCAGGCCATAGACGATGGGCAGGACGCCCAGGTGCAGCGGGCCGTTCAGCAGGGAACCGACCAGCGGCAGGGTCGCGGGGTCCCACGGAATGGCGCCGAACAGGTTCCAGATCGTCGACGGGTCGCGCGCCGACAGGTCGCGAATCCAGCCGAAGAAGGGCGCGTGGCGCATTTCGATGGTGACGAACAGCACCTTGTACAGGGCGTAGAAGACCGGGATCTGAACCAGGATGGGCAGGCAGCCCGCCAGCGGATTGATCTTCTCCCGCTGATACAGGGCCATCGTCTCCTGCTGCTGCTTCTGCGGGTCGTCCTTAAATTTCTTTTTGATCTCCTCCATCTTGGGCTGGAGGGTCCGCATCTTGGACAGGCTTTCGTAGGACTTGTTGGCCAGCGGGAACATGATCAGCTTGACCACGACCGTCAGGGCCAGGATGGCCAGGCCGAAGTTGCCGAGAACGCCGTAGAAGAACTCCACGATCATGAAGATCGGGCGCGTCAGGAACCAGAACATGCCCCAGTCGATGGCGTAGACGAAGCGCGGCAGATCCAGGCTCTTCTCATAGCCGGCCAGAATCTCGTTGCGCTTGGCGCCGGCGAACAGACGCTGTGTCTCTTCAATCTGACGGCCCGGCTGAATGGTGCGGGTCGCGCCCAGCATGGCGGCTTCGTGAACGTTCAGACCGTCGGGATCGCGAACGGCGAAGCGGCCTTCGATGGCTTCCTTCTGGTCCGGGATGAGCGCGGCCATCCAGTACTTGTCGGTGATGCCCAGCCAGCCGCCGGTCGACTGCTTCTCAATGCGCGGCTTCTTGGCCCAGTCCTTGTACTTGACCTGTTCGGTGGTGAACTTGCCGTTCGCGCCGAAGGCGCCGATGGCGCCTTCGTGCAGGATCATCTGCTTGCCCAGATCAGCGGGCACGCCCTGGCGCTCGACGCGGCCATAGGGGGCGATGGTGATCGGCTGGCCGCTCAGGTTGGCCACGGTGTCGCTGACGGTGAAGACGTACTGGTCATCGATGGCGATGACGCGCGTGAAGCGCAGGCCCTGGCCATTGTCCCAGGTCAGTTCAACCGGCGTGGTCGGGGTCAGGGTCGCGCCCTTGGTCAGGACCCAGGGCGTGTTGGGTCCGGGGACGCCGCCGGCGACGTTGGGGCCGCTCCAGCCGAACTGGGCGAAGTAGGCGTGCTCCATGCCCTGCGGGCGGAACAGCTCGACCGGCGGAGAATTCTTGTCCAGCGTCTCTTTGTAATCGGTCAGGTACAGGTCGTCGATGCGCGCGCCCTGCAGCGACAGCGAGCCCTTGAGCTTGGGCGTCTGGATCGGCACGCGGGCCGCCGTGCCCAGGGCCTGGGCGCGGTCAGCCACAAAGGCGGCCGGAGCGGCGGAACCGGACGTCAGGCCGCCGTCGGCCGTCGCGGCCTGCTGCTCGGCGGCCACGACCTGCTGCTGGCGGCGCATCTCGGCCTGCGGCCGCATCACCATGAAGTAGTAAACGCCCATGATCAGGGCCGCGCACACAAAGAAGATGATGGTGTTGCGCGAATTCTCGTTCTGCATCGGGGTCAGCGGTCCTGGCCGGAGGGGCGCGAATCGTCAAAGGCGCGGGCGGGCGATTTCGCCACATCTCCCATATCGGGAGCCGCACGCGGGGTTGCGAGCCTTGTAAGGGCCGATTTCACATCGTCAAGCAAGCGGTCCCAGTCGCGGTCCGCCGTGCCCATGCGGGCGATGAACACATAGTCGCAGCCGGGACGCCCGTGCAGGGGCGCCAGAAGCCGCGCAGCCTCGCGCAGGCGGCGTTTGCAGCGGTTTCGCACCACAGCTCCGCCCACCTTGCGGGTGGCGGTGAATCCCAGGCGGATCGCGGTCTGTCCGTCCTGGCGATCCAGTTGCTGGACCACCACGGCGCCGCGGGCCTGAGAAACACCTTTGGCGGCCGCCAGAAACTGGGGCCGCCGTGTCAGGCGATCGATTTTCATCGCATCGGTCATGCGCCCGCCCTGAAGGGTAATGGGCGCCTGACGCTAGGCCGTCAGGCGCTTACGGCCTTTGGCGCGGCGACGCATGACGATCTTCTGTCCGTTCTTGGTGGCCATCCGCGAACGGAAGCCGTGACGGCGCTTGCGCACGAGTCGCGACGGCTGATAGGTCCGCTTCACGTTCGGCTCCAGGGCTACAGGGTTTGGCAACGGACACAGTCATCCGGTGCAGGAGGCGGGCGTATAAGCGGCGGTGACGGACGAGTCAACGCCGACAAGCGATCCAACGCGTTGCAATGCGTCTGAAACTTCTAGGGAAGCTACGCCGCGTCGGTTACGGAGCAGGGATGAACCGGGTCAAACGATTTCTGCCCCTCGCCGTCCTGCTAGCGGCGATCGCGCTGATCTTCGGCATGGGCTGGAACCGCTACCTGTCGCTAGACACCCTGCGCCAGCACGGCGCGGCGTTTCAGGCCCTGACGGATCAGCACTATATCCTGACCCTGCTGGCCCTGATGCTGGTTTTCGCCCTGCTGACCGCCAGCGTGGTGCCGGGCGTGGTCTTCATCACCGTGACGGCGGGCTATCTGTTCGGCCCCTGGGTCGGAGGGGTCTCTACGGCTTTCGCCGCCACCATAGGGGCCCTCGGCGTCTATTATGTGGGACGCACCGCCCTGGGCGAATCCCTGCGCCGTCGCGCGGCCCATGACACCGGCCTGTTGAGGAAGGTCTGCGAGGGCGTGGACAAGAACACCTTCTGGTACGTCCTGGTGGCGCGCCTGGTGGTGTCGGTGCCCTTCCACCTGATCAATGTGGCGGCGGGCGTCATGGCCGCACCCTTGCGTCCCTACATGGTCGCCACCTTCATCGGACTGTTGCCTGCGCACATCATCTATTGCTGGATCGGGTCCAGCCTGAACGAAATCCTGATCCGCGATCCCGATCCCAACCTGCAAAGCCTGTTCGCCGAGTTCATCTGGCCCTTGATGGGCGTGGCCTTCCTGTCGATGTTGCTGCCCCTGGGGCTCAAATTAGTGCAGAAATGGCGGGCTCGGCACGGCATGGACGCCGCATGACGGAACGGAACGCGATCGAGACTCGACTGCCCACGCGCCCCCGCGACGAGACGGGTCTTAACGCGCGCCTTCAGGCCGTGCGCCTGCCTGAGCTGCTGCCTCCGGTCTGGCGCGAGCGGTTGACGCCGCGCGCCCCCGACGGCCTCTCCAGCCGCCTGCTCCTGCTGACGGCGGCCTTCACCCTGGCGGTCGCCGCCCTGATCATCGTGCCCAGCGCCGCCTCCTTCCAGGAGCGTTGGCTGATGGATCGGCTGCAGGGCGCGGAACTGGCCTCCGTCGGGGTCGAGGCCCTTCCCTATTCCGCCGTCGAGGATTCCACCGCCGAACAACTGCTCAGCATCGGCGGAGTCCAGTCCGTCGTCGTCGGCGAACAGGGCGTGCGGCGCCTGCTGCTGCAGGCCCCCAACCTGCCGCGCGCCCCTGATCTGATCGACCTGCGCCAGCGCACTGTCGGCGCCCGGCTGCTGGACCCGTGGAAGACCCTGTTCGGCCACCCTGACCGCTCCATCCGGGTGCAGGCCAAGCCGCGCTATCGTTCAGGTGACTTCATCGAGATCCTGGCCCCGGCCCAGCCGCTGAAAACCGAGCTGAAGTCCTTCCTGCTGAACAGCCTGACCATGTCGCTGCTGATCGCCGTGGTCGCGGGGGGTCTGCTCTACGCCGGCCTGTCCTTCCTGGTTCTGGCGCCCTTGCGCCGAGTGACGCGCGCCATCGAACGCTTCGCCGCCGACCCTGAAAGCCCCGCCGAGACGCCTTCGGACCGCAAGGACGAGATCGGTCGGGTCGAGCGCGAACTGGCGCGGATGCAGGAAGAGGTGCGCCAGTCCCTGCGCTCGCGCGCCCGTCTGGTGGCCCTGGGCGAGGCGGTGGCCAAGATCAACCACGACCTGCGCAACATGCTGACCTCGGCCCAGATGGCGTCCGAGCGCCTGTCCAGCTCGTCCGACCCCCTGGTGGCCAAGGCCCTGCCCCGGCTGGAGCGCGCCCTGGGCCGCGCCGCCGCCCTGGCCCGCAACGTGCTGGAATACGGCAAGTCGGAAGAGGCCGCGCCGCAGCGGCAGAAAATGCTGCTGGCCCGCGCGGTCGCCGTGGCAGCCGAGGACGCGGGGCTGGAGGAAGACGGCGTGCGCCTGATCCGCGACCTGCCCGCCCGCTTCACCGTCAACGCCGACAGCGACCAGCTTCATCGCATCCTGGTCAACCTGATGCGTAACGCCCGCCAGGCCATCGAGAGCGATCCCGCGCGCGACAAGAAGGGCCGCATCACGGTCCGCGCCGAGGCCCGCGACGGGGTCGTCGCCGTGCGCATCACCGACGACGGACCTGGCATTCCCGACCGCCTGGCCGGACGGCTGTTCGAGGCCTTCGTCAGCGGTCGCGCCTCGGAGGGCACAGGCCTGGGCCTGACCATCTCTCGCGAATTGGCGGCCAACCACGGCGGCGAGCTGCGCCTACTGAACACCAGCCCCGAGGGCACCACCTTCGAACTCCGGCTGCCGGTCTAAACGGCATTGCAGCCCTTGGCCTGACCCGCGCGTTGTTTCGGTTTAAGGTCCCCAAGGCCAAGCTTCGATCCGGCCTTATTTGCCCGGCAGGATACGTCCCATGATCACCGCCACTCGTTCGCACCGCATCGCCCTTCTCGCCGTCGCCCTGAGCCTCCTGACGGGCCCTGTGGCGGCTCAGACGCAGACCCCGGCCCCCACAGCCGCCCAGAGCGCCGCCAGCGACCCTGTGGCCGACCTGCTGCGCCGCCAGGGCGAACGCTATCGGCGTGCCCCGGATTCGGCCCAGGACCCCGACGAGTTGCGTCAGACCCAGGCCCTGAACGATGAAGTCGTCGCTCAGAACGACCTGGCCGAAAACGAAGACCGCGCCAACGCCGCAGCCTACGCCAGGGCCCAGGCTCAGTACCAATCGGAACTGGAGGCGGCGGCCATCGAGGCTCGCGAACGCCGTGAAACCGACCTTCGGACCGCCGCCGAGGCCCAGGCCGCCTATGAGCGCCAGATGGCCGACTGGCGGGCCACAGTGGCCGCCTGCGAACGCGGCGACCGGGCGCGCTGCAACGCCGGACGGCAAGCGCCCTCGCCCAACTAGAGCGGGACCTCGGCTCGACGCTCGGCGCTGATCAGACCTGCCTCCAACACCTCTATCACCGCCACGGCCTCATGCGGCGGGACAGGATTGGGCGCACCGTCGCGGATCGCCCCGGCGATGGCGGCGTAATAGGCGGGATAGTCGCCAGGCGGTCCCGTCACGATCTCGCGCGCGCCGGTCGCGCCGTCCACTGCGACGCCGGGGCGAGAATCAACGCCCCAGCCCGCCACGCCGGGGGTCAGGCCCGATTTCAGTTGGTCTTCTTGCACGTCCAGCCCGTCCTTCCGCCAACTGGCGCGTGCGCCGTGGACGACGAACCGGGCGTCGGCGGCAGGCGTGACCATGTCAGCGTGCAGGATGATCCGCTTGTCGGTATAACGCAGCACGGCGTGAGCATAGTCGACCGCCTTGCCGCCCGGACGCATCACGGCCAGGTCGCAGGTCACGCCCAGAGGACGCCCGAACAGGACCAGCGCCTGATCGACCAGATGGGGCCCCAGGTCGTACCAGACGCCGGCCCCCGGTCCGTCGCCCTCGCGCCAGCGATCGCGCACCTCGGGCCGCCAGCGATTGAAGCGGCTTTCGAAGCGCACCACTGGTCCCAGACGGTCGTGGGCGAGCAGGCCCTGCAGCGTCAGGAAGTCGGCGTCCCAGCGACGATTGTGGAAGACAGACAGCATCGCCCCGCGCGTGTCGGCCAGGGCCGCCAGCCGACGCGCCTCGGCGGCGGTCAAGGTGAAGGGCTTGTCGACCACTACGGCCTTGCCGGCGTTCAGCGCCGCCTCGGCCTGCGTCGCGTGCAGATCGTTCGGCGTCGCCAGGACAATCAGGTCGATGGCGGGATCGGCCAGGGCCTGATCGTAGGACGTCAGCACGCGCGCGTCGGGCCAGACCTCGGCCACCGCCTCGGCCTGGCGACTGACCACCGCCTCCAGACGCAATTCAGGACAGGCGGCGATCAGCGGGGCGTGAAAGGTCCGCCCGGCGTAGCCGAAACCGACCAGCGCCGCCCGGACCGGATGGGTCACGCCGATCAGCCCTCGGCGGTCTCGCGGCGCTTCATCATGGCGTCGAAGCTGTCCCAGACGCCGTCGGCGCCGTGCCACGAACCTTGCGTCGCCGCCTTGGAGTATTCGGTCGCGCGGGCCTCGAAGAAGTTGGCGTGTTCGACGCCCGACAGCAGGGACTGCAGCCAGGGCAGAGGGTTTTCCGTCACGCCGTAAACTTCCGGCAACTTCAGCTGACGCAGGCGCCAGTCGGCGATGAAGCGGATGTACTGTTTGATGTCATCCGGCGTCATGCCGTGGACCGGACCCATTTCGAAGGCCAGGTCGATGAACTTGTCTTCCATGTCGACCACGGTCTTGCAGCAGTCGACTATGTCGTCGGCCACGGCCTTGGTGACGGCGCCCGTCTCCTGATTGAAGGCGTGGTACAGCTTGATGATGCCTTCGCAGTGCAGGCTCTCGTCGCGCACCGACCAGCTAACGATCTGGCCCATACCCTTCATCTTCGACTGGCGCGGGAAGTTCATCAGCATGGCGAAGCTGGCGAACAGTTGCAGACCTTCCGAGAAGCCGCCGAACATGGCGAGCGTCCGGCAGATGTCGGCGTCGGTCTCGACCCCGAACTGGCCCATGAAGTCATGCTTGTCGCGCATGGCCTCGTATTCCATGAAGGCGCCGAACTCGCTCTCGGGCATGCCGATGGTCTCGAGCAGCAGGGCGTAGGCCGCGATATGGATCGTCTCCATATTGGCGAACGACGCCAGCATCATCTTCACTTCGGTCGGTTTGAACACCCGACCGTAGCGCTCCATGTAGTTATCCTGGACCTCGATGTCGGCCTGGGTGAAGAAGCGGAAGATCTGCGTCAGCAGGTTGCGCTCGCTGTCGGTCAGGTTGGCGGCCCAGTCCTTGACGTCCTCGCCCAGCGGCACCTCTTCGGGCATCCAGTGGACCTGCTGCTGGGTCTTCCACATGTCGAAGGCCCACGGATAGCGGAACGGCTTGTAGGCCGCCGAAGGCGTCAGCAGTCCAGCCGTTCCGGGACGGATGATCGAGGAGTGGGCGTTCATCAAAATGACCTGAAGCGAATCCGGGAGAAGTGAGTTTCACCATGCGTCCGACGCAGCCCGGCGCCAAGTCGGAATGCGCCTATCTTGCGATCACATTTTAATCCTACCGCTAGATGTGGTGGTCTGCGGACAATCAGATGGGGAGAAGCCTGGGGACGCTTTTCAACATCGCCGCCACGGTTCAGGGCCGGTCGAGGCGCCATGAGCCTGATCGGAAGCGCCTTTCGGAGGTAACCCTTTCCGGTGGAGAGCGCCGCCCCCCCCTAGGCCGCGTGGACCTGGTGGCGTGCGGCGGCGACGCGGAAAGTCTGGTCAATGGCGGCGTAGAGCCGATCATGCGTCACAGGTTTGGCCAGATGGGCGTCCATGCCCGCCGCCAGGCAGCGCGCGGCGTCTTCCGGCATGGCGTCGGCGGTCACCGCCAGGATGGCCACCTCGCCCGCATCGGACGGTAGGGCGCGAATACGGCGCGTGGCCTCCAGCCCGTCCAGACGGGGCATCCGCACATCCATCAGGATCAGGTCGAAGCCGCCGCCGCTCGCCTGTTCCAGCGCCTCCAGCCCGTCGGCGGCTTCGACCGCCTCACAGCCCGCCGCCTCGATCAGCAGCCGCAGCATCTGGCGATTGACCGGAAGGTCGTCGACGATCAGCGCGCGCAGCGCGGTGACTTCCGTCGGTGCTTCTGCGGCGGGCGCGTCGAGCGCCTCCAACTGCGCCGTCAGGTGGAACACCGAACCTGACGACGAGGTCGAAAACAGCACCACGTCGCCGCCCATGCATCGGGCATGGCGTCTTGCAGCGGGCATGCCCACGCCCGCCCCGCCGTGGCGACGGCGGAGGGAATCGTCACTCTGTGCGAAGGGATCGAACAGGCGGGGAATGAAATCGTCGGCTATGCCGCAGCCGGTGTCGGCCACCTCGACCAGCAGGCGGTCTCCGTCATGTCGCGCCAGGAGCCGGATCGCGCCGCGATCGGTGAACTTGACGGCGTTCGAGACCAGATGCCGCAGGACCCCGCGCAGACGCCGAGCGTCCCCGAGCACGCGGCCGCCGGGCTGCAAAGCCATTTCCATATCGAACAGGAGCCCCTTGGCCTGCGCGGCTACGACGTTCAGAGCCACTGCGTCTTGGATCAGCGCGGCCAGGTCGAAGGGTTCCAGGCAGAGGGGTTCGTCGCCGCGCGACACGTCCAGGACATCCTCGACGAGGGTCAGCATGGCCTCCCCCGACTGGCGGATAGCAGCGACCTGAGCCTGGGCTTCGGGCGACAGATCGGAGCGGCGTGACAACAGGTCGGCGTAGCCGCTGACCCCGTTCAACGGCGTGCGCATCTCGTGGCTCATGAGAGCCAGGAAGCGTGACTTAACCGCGTCGGCCGCTTCGGCCCGTCGCCGTTGCTCCAGAGCGATCGCCGTGCGCCGGGCCAGTCGCGCAAGGAAGGAGCGCCGCTCGGCGATCAGGGCGCTGATCGGCAGGGCGGTCATCGCCGCCACCAGCAGGAAGCCATAGTAGAGAGGCATCTGCCGCATCCGCTCCGAGAGGCCATCCAGATCCGCGACATAGGGAACAGGCGAGGCGCTGATCGGCCCATGCCCGGTCATGGTCTTCAAGCCGCTGATCGCGGTGGTCAGAATCAGGGCGACCGCCATCCACGGCGGCGACAGTCGGAAGGCCGCCAGCATCAGCGGCGGAAACATCAGAAAGAGCAGGGGCGTGGACTGGGTGAAGATCCAAAGCGCCGTCGCCGTCACCAGGCCCAGGACGGCGATGATCTCCAGCGGCGACGGGCTGACTTGGCGGAAGCGATGCGCCCTGGCCAACAGCAGCAGACTGGGGGTGACGATCACCAGGCCCAGCAACTCCATCGCAAATAGGTGTCGCCAGGCGAAGGCGGCCCGGACCAGAGAATAGTCACGCACGGCCAGAGCCACGATGACGCTGATGGTGGCGGTCAGGGCCACCGCAGGCGCCGCGGCGCCGACGGCGAACAGGACCATCCGCCGAGGCCGCCGCATATCCAAGGCTGCTCCGCACACGCGCCGCGCCAGAAGGCCCGCTACCAGGACCTGGAGCAGGTTCAACAGGGGATTCAGCCAGACGAAGGGCGGGGCGTCTCCGCGCACGATGGTGCTCAGCAGGTTCAGCCCGAAACAGAGGGCCAGAACGACCCCCGCGCGCCGCCGGGGCAGTTGCAGGAAGGCCGCCAGCATCACCCCATTGGCGGGCCAGGCGATCACCGCCTGGAAGGTCGTCGCGCTCCAATGGCCCAGCAAGAGGCAGAGCATGAACAGAAGGACATAGACAGCGGAATGGGGACCGGCCTCCTGGCCCGCCTCGTGACGAAACGCTCGCCAGCGACCGCTCATACACCACTCCCCTAACCAATCCGCCCTAGTTCAAACCTGCGCCTCAATTGTAACCAAAGCCTGCTGCCAGGATTACGTCGGTTTCCCTAGGCCGGGATCATTCCCATGGCCCGCGCCTCGGCATGAAGACCCTCACGGAACTGCGGCGCGGCCAGGCCGATCAGGGCGCGGGCGCGCTGATCCACGGTCAGGCCGCGCAGATTGACCCAGCCATGCTCGGTGACGACGATTTGCGTATCATTCCGCGGCGTGGTCACGGGGCCGTCCAGTCGGGCGACGATGCGCGAGACTGCCCCTTTCGCCGCCGTCGAATGACAGGCGATGATCGACTGGCCGCCCTGCGACGCCGAGGCGCCGCGCACGAAGTCCAGTTGTCCGCCCGAGGCCGTGTACTGGCGCCCGTTCAGATACTCCGAGCAGCAGGCGCCGAAGAGGTCGATTTGCAAGGTGGCGTTGACCGAGACCATCTTGTCGTTGCGGGCGATGACGGCCGGATCGTTGACGTAGTCGACCGGGCGAGCCTCCAGCGCCGGATTCTCGTGCAGGAAGTCATAGGTGGAGCGGTCGCCCATGGCGAAGGTGAAGACGGTCTTGCCCGGATGCAGGCTCTTCTTCGCATTGGTGACGACGCCGGCGCGCATCAGCTCGACCAGGCCGGGCGTCAGCAGCTCGGTGTGAATGCCCAGGTCGGCGTGATCATGCAGGGCCTCGCAGACCGCGTCCGGCAAGGCGCCGATGCCCATTTGCAGCGTCGAACCGTTTTCGATCAGGCCGGCGATGAGGCCGCCGATGATCAGGTCCTGCGGCTGCGGCGCGGCCTTGCCGGCCTCCAGCAGGGGCGCGGCGTGCTCGACCAGGGCCGTGACCTGCGACACATGCACGGTGCACTCGCCGAAGACGCGCGGCATGTGCGGATTGACCTCCAGGATCACCCGCTTGGCGGTGCGCGAGACGGCCAAGGCATAGTCGGTGTTGGTGCCGAGGCTGAAGTTGCCGTCGGCGTCCATCGGCGAGACCGTAGCCACAAGCGTATCGACCCCGATCTCGCGCGTCAGGACCTTGGGCGTCTGCTGGAAGCCGGTGGGGACGAACCAGACGCCCTGGCGCCCTTCTTCGATCCCGCGCGCCTCCAGCTTCCGTTCGATGGCGCCGTGGAACAGGCTGTGGGGCCGCAGCCGGTCGGTCAGTTCGTAGCGCAGGACGGTCTCGCCGGCGATGGCGGTGGACAGCAGGTAGTAGATGTTGATGTCGTCGACCGCCTTCGCTTCGGCCCGGTCGGCCAGGGCCTTCAGCAGGGCGGGCGGCTGGGCGACGCCCAGGGCCATGGCCACCTTGGCGCCCGACGGAATCAGGGTGGCGGCGGCGGCGGGCGACATCAGGCGCTCGGCGTACTGAATGGCGTAATCGGTCATGGCGCTTCCTCGAACGGCACTTCGGCTCTGTTCGATCCGTTATCCGGCGCCCGGCGCTTTCCGACCGCTAGACATTGGTCGAAGGCGCGTCCTGCAAGGGGGCGTCATGCAGCCGCTGGCGGCGCCCGATGGCATAGGCGGCCAGCCACAGCAGCATGGCCCAAGCGGCGCCGACGCTCCATCCGGCGAAGACGTCCGAGGCCCAGTGGGCGCCCAGATAGATGCGGGTCAGGCCGATCAGCAGGGCGATCAGGATGCCGCAGCCCATGACATAGGCCTTCATCCGTTTGCGCGGAAAGGCCCGCGTCAGCATGACCCCGAGCGTCAGATAGAAGACGGTCGACAACAGGGCGTGGCCGGAAGGGAAGCTGGCGTTCAGGGTCTCGACCGCCTGAAACTCCAGCGGCGGGCGGTCGCGTTCGAACAGGGCTTTCAACCCTTCGCTCAGCGCCACCCCGCCCGCCAGCCCGACCACCAGCAGCAGAGCTGACAGCCGTTTGCCCTGGATCAGCATGAAGCCCAGGGCGATCAGGGCGAACAGGGTCAGGACCGAGATCCCGCCCAGAGACGTGAGGTCCGCCGCCGCCTCCTTCAGCCACCACGGCCCCCAGGGGCGGCCCGGATCATCGGCGAAGGGACGAACGGCGTGCAGCACAGCCTGGTCAAAGGCCTGACCATCCGGCTCGCGCATGTCGTCGGCCACCTCGATGAAGGTCAGTGTGCCCAGGGCCACCACCAACAGGGCGGCGACGGCGGCGATTTCGGTGCGGGCCACGCGCAGGGCGCGGGTCAGGAAGGCGGTGGGATGCGGAGCCATAGGCCGCTAACGGTCAAGCTGGCGAGCCGTTCCCGTTGTCCCTTAGCGTGACAAAACAGATCCGAACCTCCGTGTGATCCCAAATCGCCAAGCCGCTCAGCCAAGCCCACTCAGACATTCACAGTTGGCAAGTCTTTAATCTTCATCGGAGCCCAAAAAAAAGTTTGAATGCCGACGGGCCTTAACACTACATTTAGGGACGACAGGTTGTTATCCACACAACATCTGGCGTTATCCACAGCACGACGGGGCATAGCGATGGCAGGCGGCGAAGCGTTGCAGACGACGGAATTCACGGCGCTTTCTAAGGCTCCGGCCGGCGAAAAGCCCCATCTGCAAGTGGTCACGGGCCTGACCCTGGACCGTTCGCGCGACGCCGTGTTGACCGACTTCGGCAAGAAGACCCTGGAAGACCGTTACCTGCTGCCGGGCGAAAGCTATCAGGACATGTTCGCCCGCGTCTCGACGGCCTATGCCGACGACGCCGAACACGCCCAGCGCATCTACGACTACATGTCCAAGCTGTGGTTCATGCCCTCAACGCCCGTCCTGTCGAACGGCGGCGCCGATCGCGGTCTGCCGATCAGCTGCTTCCTGAACGCCGTGGGCGACAGCCTGGACGGCATCCAGAACGTGTGGAACGAAAACGTCGCCCTGGCCTCAAACGGCGGCGGCATCGGCACCTACTGGGGCGGCGTCCGTTCCATCGGCGAGAAGGTCAAGGGCGCGGGCCAGACCAGCGGCATCATCCCCTTCATCCGCGTGATGGACTCCATGACGCTGGCGATCTCGCAAGGGTCGCTGCGCCGCGGCTCGGCCGCCGTCTATCTGGACATCCACCATCCGGAGATCGAGGAGTTCCTCGAGATCCGCAAACCCTCCGGCGACTTCAACCGCAAGTCGCTGAACCTGCACCACGGCATCAACATCACCGACGAGTTCATGGAGGCGGTGAAGACCGGCTCCACCTTCAACCTGAAGTCGCCCAAGGACGGCGAGGTCATGAAGACCGTCGACGCCCGCGCGCTGTGGACCAAGCTGCTCGACATCCGCATGCAGACGGGCGAGCCCTATCTGATCTTCTCGGACACGGTGAACCGCCAGATGGCGCCGCACCAGCGCAACCTGGGCCTGAAGGTCAAGCAGTCGAACCTGTGCGCCGAAATCATGCTGCACACCGGCAAGGACCATCTGGGCGTCGACCGCACCGCCGTCTGCTGCCTGTCCTCGGTCAACGCCGAGAGCTTCCTTGAATGGCGCGAAGAGCCCAAGTTCATCGAAGACATCATGCGCTTCCTGGACAATGTCCTGGAGGACTTCATCCAGCGCGCCCCGTCCGCCATGGCCGCCGCCGTCTATTCGGCCAAGCGCGAGCGTTCGGTGGGTCTGGGCCTGATGGGTTTCCACTCCTTCTTGCAGGCTCAGGGCGTGGCCTTCGAATCGGCCATGGCCAAGTCGTGGAACATGCGCCTGTTCAAGCACCTGCGTCGCGAGGCCGACAAGGCCAGCCGCGTGCTGGCCGAAGAAAAGGGTGCCTGCCTGGACGCCGCTGAGCAGGGCGTGATGGAGCGGTTCAGCCACAAGCTGGCCATCGCCCCCACCGCCTCGATCTCGATCATCTGCGGCGGCACCTCGGCGGGCATCGAGCCGATCCCGGCCAACATCTACACGCACAAGACCCTGTCGGGCTCGTTCGCGGTCAAGAACCCCTACCTGCAGAAGCTGCTGGGCGAGAAGGGCATCGACACCGAGGCCGTGTGGAACTCGATCCTCGAGCACGAAGGCTCGGTGCAGCACCTGGAGGCCCTGTCGGACGACGAGAAGGGGATCTTCAAGACCGCCTTCGAGCTGGACCAGCGCTGGGTGGTTGAACTTGCCGCCGACCGCGCGCCGGAAATCTGCCAGGCTCAGTCGCTGAACCTCTTCATCCCCGGCGACGTGAACAAGTGGGACCTGCATATGCTGCACTGGTCCGCCTGGGAACGCGGCGTGAAGTCGCTCTACTACCTGCGTTCCAAGTCGGTGCAGCGCGCCGCCTTCGCCGGCGCCGACGACAAGGTCGAGGCCGAGATCGATCCCAACCAGCCGGATCTCTTCTCCGCCGCCCCCACCGACTACGACGAGTGTCTGGCCTGCCAATAAGGCCGCGCCTCTCGCATCACGATCGGCTGATCCAGCCGCACTTAACCAGCCGCCCGGGGGAACCGTCCTCCGGGCGGTTTCGTTTGAGCGTGACAGGATTGTGGCTTGAAAGAGTCCGTTGCAGTTCCCCCGCTTTAGTGCAGAGTGGAGTTTGTTAACGGGTTTTGGGAGGGACCGTTGATGCGCGTAGAGGCTTGCCTCGCTGGTGTTCTGATCGCTGTGGGCCTGCCCATGACAGCGGGCGCACAGACGACGGCCTCGATCGCAGGGCCCATCGCGGCTCGGGGCAGCGACGTCGTCCAGTTCGAGGACGCCGCCGCCCGGCTGGACAGCGACATCGCCTTCATCGCCTCAGACACGCCCTTTGGCGCGCCGCTGGCCTTGTCGGGGTCGCCGGCGGGACGGGACGCCTTCACCACAGCGCAGAGCGAGGCCTGGTTCGCCGGCGACGGTTTCACGGATCGCCTGCGCGTCACCGCCCGGGGCGAGCCCCGCCGGGCTGATGGCGCGCCCGTGCCGCCGCGCGCCCTGGACGCCCGCACCTATGGCGACGAGCGCTACGACGTCACCTATACGCGCGGCTGGGTCGCGGCCCAGGGGCGGACGGCTTCGGGCCTGGAGGTGTCGCTGACGCCACACGCCGGGGTCGGTTTCGGCGCCGACGGCACGACCGCCGAGGCCGGCGCCACCCTGAAGATCGGCGAGGGCCTGGACCGGCTGGCGCCTGACGGCGACGAGGCCTTTGGAGATCGGGCGCGCTGGTATGTGTACGCCGCCGGGTCCAAGCGGGCGGTCGGCTACAACTTCGCCCGCACCCGCGACGGCGATTTCGCCCGCTCGGGCATGAGCCACGACGAGGGCGCCTTCCTGGGCGACGCCTCGATCGGCGTGGCCTATCGCCGGGGTGCGCTGCAGGGCTCGGTCGGCGTCGTCTATCGCGAGATCGAGGCCAACGGCATCAAGGCCTATGGCGGCATCAACACCGACGTGTCGGAAGGCCTGGTGGCCTTCCAACTGACGATCCGCCCGCGCGAATAGCGCGCCCTTACCGGGTGTGCGCCACGCCCTCGCGGCGGGTATCCGCTCCACCGTCCCAGCGTCCGTTGCGCCACAGGCCGCCGTGCAGGCCCGAGGTTTCGGTGGTGTTCGGCCGCAGCACCACCCCGCGCGCCGCCATGCCGTCCCGCACGGCGGCGGAGAAGCCCTCGGTGTCGGCGCCGAAGCCGTCGCCCTTGGCCACCAGATTGGGCAGGTCGAACGCCTCCTGCAAAGGTAGCCGCCAGCCCAGGGCCGCGATCAGGGCCTTGGCGTTATAGGCCAGGATGGACGAACCGCCGGGCGAGCCCAGAGCCCCGACCAGATGGCCCTCGCGGTCCAGCACGATGACCGGCGACATCGACGAGCGCGGACGCTTGCCCGCCGCCACGGCGTTGGCCGCCGGCGTGCCGTCGGGCGCCGTCGGGACCAGCGAGAAATCGGTCAGTTGGTTATTGAGGAAGAAGCCGCCCGCCATCCGGCCCGAGCCGAACAGGCTCTCGACCGTGGTGGTCATGCTGACCGCATTGCCCTTGGCGTCCACCACGACGAAGTGCGAGGTGCCCGCCGGTTCGCGTGTGGCGTCGGCGCCGACCTTCGGCGCGCCCGGCGGCGTCCCGAACGGCGCCGCGCCGCGCAAGGCGGGCGCCAGGGCGGCGCGCTGGGCCACATAGGCCGGGTCCAGCAGACCCGCGACCGGCACCGAGACAAAGGCCGGATCGCCGAAATAGCGATCGCGGTCGGCATACATCAGCCGCTGCAGCTGGCCGAAGGCGGCCCAGGCCTCGGGGCTGGCCGCGCCCTTGTCCAGGTCCGGCGTCTGCTCGCCCATGGCCAGCAGTTGCAGGATGGAGGCGCCGCTGGACGGCGGGGGCGGCACGCAGACGACATAGACCTTGTACGGCCCGCACACGGCCTCGCGCACCACCGGACGATAGGCGGCGATGTCGGCGGTCGTCAGTCCGCCCGGACGCGGGCCCTCGGCCACGGCGGCGGCGATGGCTTCAGCCAGAGGCCCCGTCTGCATCCCGGCCGCGCCTTGGCGCGCCAGAATCCGCACCGTCTCGGCATAGGCGGGGTTCTTCAGCACGTCCCCGGCGACGTAGCGCGTGCCGTCCGCCTTGGTGAAATACTCGCTCGCCCAGCGGGTCTTCGCTTGGGGCGCATTACCGTTGATCATCCCCGCCAGACGCGGGCTGACGATAAAGCCGTCCTGCGCCAGCTTTTCCGCATCCCCGAACAATTCCGACCACGGCAGAGCGCCATGCTGCTTCTGCGCCAGGGCCAGCATGGGCACGACGCCCGGCGCGCCGGTCGAATGGCCGCTCAGCACCGCATCGACAAAGGCCATCGGGCGACCGTTCTCGTAGAAGAGCTCGGGCGTGGCCGAAGCCGGCGCCGTCTCGCGCCCGTCATAGACGGTGAGCACTGCGCTATCGGCGTCGTAGAACATCATGAAGGCGCCGCCGCCCAGACCCGACGACTGCGGCTCGACCAGACCCAACACGGCCTGAACAGCGACGGCGGCGTCCACCGCCGACCCGCCGCGCGCCAGAACGCGCATCCCGGCCTCCACCGCCAGAGGATTGGCGGCCGACACGAAGGGACCGCGCGCGGGCTTTTGCGCCGTCGCCACGGCCGCTTCCCCCGCCGTCGCTTCCGCGACCGGGGCCGTGGCGCATCCCGCCAAGATAAATGCGCCGACCGCCGCACTCGTCAGAATGAGCGAAATCTTGCGCCGACGGTTCGACGAGGGGATGGAATAGGCGCGCACGAAACGGCTCCTGCGGGGTTCAGGGAGAGGTTCATGCCTAGTGTCCCAGAGCCCAAAGTCCAAGTCTGCATTTTCTATCGGCATTTTCTGAAAAACGCGCTTGCCAGCCCCGGCCCCGCCCGCTAGATAGCCGCCCTGCCCGCAAGGCAATGCGCACCCGTAGCTCAGCTGGATAGAGCACCAGACTACGAATCTGGGGGTCAGGAGTTCGAATCTCTTCGGGTGCGCCACTTCGGTTTAAAACTGAGAACTCCGCCCCCGGCGGCATAATCCCCACCACCAGTGGACGCTAAAGCCCGCAGAAGTTCTGTGCGCGATCCGATAATGCGCGCCTCGGTCTTGCTGATGACCTCCACCCTCTGGGTCAGTGCGCGGAGGTGATCTCGCCGATAGCCGCTGGTGCGATCCCGCAGCTTGCGCCGCGCGGCGCTGGCAAACCGGTTCAGGGCGTCCGGCGTGATCGTCGGCGCCAGCCGGTCCACGGATGCACCGATCCGCTCGGCGTCTGCTCGGGCCTGATCCCAAATGCCTGACAGTTCGGCCACGCGATCCTTTAGTGAGGCGTCGTCAGGCACCAGGAGGCCGTTCTCAATGGCTTCGTAAAGGCGATTGAGTTTGGCATCGGCTTCGGTGGCCCGTTTGCGCATTTCCGCGATGTGGCTGCGCCTCTGGTCGGCCCACTCCTCACGACGATCCAGAAGCTGTTCCATCAGCGCCGCGAGGCGATCCGGGTCCAGCAACCGGGATTCGAGGTGCTCGATGATCGCGTCGTCGAGCTTGTCCATGGGAACCGCGAGACCCTTGCAGCCCGCCTCGCCCATACGTGCTTTGGTCGAACAGGCGTAGTAGCGATACTGGCCGCCCGCGCTGCCCTTGCCGGTTCTCAGCGTCATGGCGCCGCCGCACGCGCCGCAGAAGCAGATACCCGTTAGCAGGTTCGGGCCTGTGGAGACTCGCGGCGGCGTCCACTTCGAGTTTCGAGCGGTGAGCCGCGCCCTGACAGCCTCATGGTCGGCCTTCGACACTATTGCGGGCACAGCCAGGCTACAGCACCGCTGGCCATCGTGCTCTGTCTCAATGCAACGGGTACCTGGCGCGTTTCCGGGAGTACATCGAGGCGGTGCGCGTGAACGCAGGCATTAGCAAGCTGACACAGCCTACGAGCGCCATCATCCTGATCGGTGACTCGGAAACTGAGACGCCAGCGCAGCGAGAGAACCGATCGAATTTCGTTCGCAGTTCAACTCTGATCGACGTGGTCAGCTACCGCCGCATTTTGTTCGCGGCGCGCGGAGACACGGGTTTCACCGCTCGCGGACCGGGCATTCTGGCTGACACCTTTCGAGAGCTTTCAGCCCAGACCGATGTTTGAAGCACTTCTGAAAAGGCCCCCCGGCCTACGACCCGATACGATACTCGGGAGCTATCCATGGGCTTGTCCAATCCAGGACCTCGGAAAAGGCCATGATCTGCCCGTACTCGCGGGCATAGGCCCCAGCCACTTCTGAGCTGTCGATCATTACAGCGTTTTCCCATGACGCCGTCGCGTTCGCGCTGATGTTGTAGCTGCCGGTCCAAACTTTCCGCGGCAGGACATCTTCCAAGCCGTTACCTTCTTGGTCGATGTCGCAGAAGACGAGAAACTCGTTATGCATGCGCGGCCAGGCGGATCGTTTTTCGCTGTTGTGATGGCCGACGCAGCGAATGGCTTCGATGTTGGGGTTGCCGGCGTAGTTTAACCCCGACACGCCTCCGGGAAGAGAATACCGCATCAGCGGCGCCGGAAGCGCATCGTACAATCGACGCAGGCCCGCCGTTCGCATTTGCACCAAATCGGGCCGCAGGAAGTCTTCCTTTTGTACGATGATGCTGACGTGAAGACACTTAGCCAGCGCTTCCAGGACAACAGTGGCCGTTAGCCAAGCCACGCAACCCACGACCACAGGATGGCGAGCAATTTCCTGAACCAGTCGCTCTTGGTGGTTTCGGAATATCACTTCCACCGGCGCGATCGCCGACATGCTGTTGTCGCTTTGGGGTTCGAGATCATGATCAACCGGGACGCCCAGTTGGTTCAGATTGATCCGGTCCATATCGCTGCTCCTTTGAGCGGGATTAGAACTGCTAGTTTGGTCTGCACGAATAGCGGGATTTTGCGCGACATAAAAAGCGGGAAACAGCACAACATAAAAAGCGGGATTTTGCGCGACATAAAAAGCGGGAAATGATACATCATAAAGAGCGGGATTTTGTCCGCGCTTATGGCTGAATCATTTTTGCGATCGGAGCCACGAGATTGGCAACGCCCCAAGAAAAGCTCGCTGATGCCCTTCAGGCTCTTCACCACCTTCAACAGAATGGGCGCGCAGTCTTCCGCTCGAATGACCTAACCCGCATTCACCGTGAGAGATTGCAGGTTCAGGGCTTCATCCAGCCCGTCATGAACGGCTGGTATATCCCGTCGCGGCCGGATGTCGGAACGGGCGAGACCTCAGCCTGGTATGCGTCCTATTGGGACTTCGTCCGTGCCTATCTCGAAGATCGGTTCGGAGAGGATTGGTCATTGGGGCCGGAGCAATCGCTTCTCCTGCACTCTGGGCAATGGCGGGTGCCTCCGCAGCTTCTCGTGCGGTCACCGGGCGGTCGAGACAAGAATACCAAATTGCTCCATGGTGCCTCGCTCTATGACGCAAGGCTTGAGCCCGCACGGGGCAATGACGTTCAAGTCCTGCAAGGTCTGCGGGTTTACACGCCAGAGGCCGCACTAATTGCTGCGGGGCCGGGGGCCTATACGACCTACCCCACAGAGCTGCGGACGCTACTTGCGAGCCGACGTGACGTAAGTTCGATCCTCGAACGGCTCCTGGAAGGGGGCCACACCCTGATTGCGGGTCGGATCGCCGGCGCATGCCGCAACATCGGAAGAGACGCCGATGCGGATGAGATCGTCGCCACCATGCGAGGGATCGGATACGATGTGCGAGAGGTTGATCCGTTTCATGCGAGACTTCCGGGTGTTGTGTTCCGGCGCGACAAGTCTCCATACGCCAATCGCATCCGGCTCATGTGGCAAACGATGCGAGAGGTGGTGATCGCTCGGTTCCCAGCGCCGCCAGCCCAGCCAGTCGATCTCGACCGCTACATGGAAGCCGTCGAGGAAATCTATGTGACCGACGCCTACCACTCGCTCTCAATCGAGGGGTATCGCGTCGATGCTGCGCTCATTGAAAGAGTCCGCGCCGGCAACTGGGATCCCGACAATGATGCAGGGGACCGACAGCAACGCGACGCCTTGGCCGCGCGAGGCTATTTTGATGCTTTCCAGTCGGTGAAGGAGAGCGTCAGGAAAGTCTTGGCGGGTGCGAATGCCGGCCAGGTCGCCGATGCGGACCATCGCGCTTGGTATCGCCAGCTTTTTGGGCCCAGCGTCAACGCGGGCCTAATTCCTGCAGCTAGCTTGGCAGGCTACCGCAACAGCCCCGTCTACATTCGAGGTTCACGCCACGTCCCGTTGAATGCTGACGCGCTGCGGGACGCCATGGCCGCACTGTTGGACTTGCTGGAGGCTGAGCCCGATCCCGGTGTCCGGGTCGTGCTGGGCCATTTCATCTTTGTCTACATCCACCCCTATCTCGACGGAAATGGTCGGATGGGGCGGTTCTTGATGAACCTGATGTTCGCTTCCGGAGGCTATGCTTGGACCGTCGTGCCGGTCCAGCAGCGTACCGCCTATATGGCGGCGCTGGAGAGCGCTAGCGCGGGCGATGACATCGGACCCTTCGTGGATTTCATCGGCAACCTCGTCGGCAAGATCCCTCCCGCTCCGCCGAAAGGCGACGGAGCCGCCTGATCGCTGAACCTTGATCCTTTGCTAGCTCTGCCCATCTGCGGGTGCCGCCAGGAAAAAATCCGACGATGACCGATCCCGTTCGCGTTCTTGTACCGCTCGATAGCCAAGCGCCGGAAACGGTCCAATACGCCTTCGCCTATGCCAAGAAGATCGCTGAAAAATCGGCGACGCCGTTGGATGTTGTCCTTTTGACCCATACCAAGGCTCAGCCGGGCTTCATGCATCTGGACGCCGTTCTAGGCGCTCGCGGCAGCAAGGCCTTGTCGAAGGGCGCGGTGCAGTTGCCTTGGGGCGGATCTCTGCGATCCGAGACTCTTCAAACCATCAAGAGTTCTGTCATTGGGCCCAAGCCAGCCATCGTCATCGTCTATTTCGCTGAGGCCAAAATCCTCGATTTCGTAGACGGCTTGAAGAACCTCGAAGGGCTGATCGTTGTGCCGGACCTGCCGGGTGGCGCAAAGGCTTGGGCGGAGCGATGGAGTCCCGCCACCCACGGACAGGCGCAGCGCGCCGCTCCAGCAGTGTTGATCAGCGATCCGGTCGTCGTGCAGGCCCTCACGAGTCTCTCGAAGATGGTCAACCTGTCGACAGGCCTCCTCAACCCTCGCGACAAGGACTACGCCGACGAAGTCTTGCGTATATTGCGCGCGAAGGGCCACTCGGATCCGTCGGGCCAGATCAAGTCGTGGGCCATCCAGAACGGATGGCGCCCGGATGGCGCGACGGCGTTGGAAGCCCTGTCACGCAAGGTTTGGAGCCTCCAGCGCGCACCGAGCACAAGAGGCTACCACAACGTCGAAGGCCGGTATGCTCGTTGGAGCGGCGGCGAGGACTAAGCCGTCTACCTTAGGCCCCGCCACCGTCGTCAGGCTGTTTCATCCAGAGCGTCGAGGGCCGTCTGGATCGCGAGCCTGATGCGCTCGACCGACATCCGTTCATGGCGGGTGTCGCAAGTCCCGGGAGATCCGTTTCATAGGCTGCTCGTGCTGACATCATGAATGCGCCCCGGAACCATCGAAAGATGGAGCTGGGCCGAACTAAATGTTCATGCCAAGCGCCAACTATCCAGCGCGTGCAGTTAACCGGTTCGCCGCCATGCGCGCCCACGCGGAACGGCTGGCGGCGCGCGGCGCAGCCGTTCGCTATGTCCGCATCGACGCCCCGCGCAACACGCAGTCCATCATCGGCGAACTTCACCGCGCCCTGGCCGACGACGCCTATGCCCGCGTCGTGATCACCGAGCCTGGCGAGGTCAGGCTGGCCGAAGCCTTCGCGGCGTTCGCCGCGACCGGCGGACTGCCCGTCGATATCCGCGAGGACCGGCGCTTCATCTGTTCTCATGCCCGTTTTCGACGATGGGCGGCTGATAAGCGCGAGCTGAGGATGGAGTATTTCTATCGCGAGATGCGCCGCGAGACGGGCCTGCTGATGGAGGGCGCCGATCCCGAAGGCGGTCGCTGGAACTTCGACGCTGAGAACCGCAAGAAGCTGACCAAGGGACTCCGCCCGCCACCTCGGCTGCGCACAGTCCCGTCGGCCACGACGAAGGGCGCGATCGCCGACGTTGCGCGCCTGTTTCCCGATCATTTCGGCGATCTGGACGATTTCGGTTGGCCGACCACCGTGGATGAGGCCGAGGCTGCGTTGAAAACCTTCCTGACGCGCATCCTGCCCGGCTTCGGCGACTGGCAGGACGCCATGGCCCACGGCGAGCCCTGGATGTGGCACGGCCTGGTCTCGACGGCGATCAACATGGGCCTGCTGGACCCGCTGGACGTCTGCCGACGGGCCGAGGCCGTCTATCGCGCCGGCGGCGCGCCCCTGAACGCGGTCGAGGGTTTCATCCGTCAGATCCTGGGGTGGCGAGAGTTCGTGCGCGGGGTCTATTGGCTGAAGACTCCCGAGTACGGGCGCATGAACTTTCTGTACGCGGACCGCGCCCTGCCCTGGTTTTTCTGGTCAGGCGAGACGGACATGGCCTGCGTCGCCGACGTGGTGTCGGCCACCCGCGCCAACGCCTATGCCCACCATATCCAGCGCCTGATGGTCACAGGCAATCTGGCCATGATGCTGGGCGTTCATCCCGACGCCGTGGATGACTGGTACATGACGGTCTATGCCGACGCCTATGAGTGGGTGGAGATGCCGAACACGCGCGGCATGGCGACCTTCGCGGACGGCGGGATCGTCGGGTCCAAGCCCTACGCCGCCTCCGGCGCCTATATCCAGCGCATGAGCGACTATTGCGGTGCCTGTCGCTATGACGTGAAGGGCAAGAGCGGCGATGGCGCCTGTCCGTTCAACCGTCTGGGGCTTTCTGGAACGCAATCGCCCGCGCCTTCGCCACAACGCCCGCCTGGCCATGCCCTATCGCACGCTGGACGGCTTTGGAGACGCGAAACGCGCCGCCTTGCTGGCCGAGGCGGAAGCCACGCGGCTGGCCCTCGGCGCCGTGTCGCTCAGCGACGCGGACGACGGTCGCGACCGATCTCAGCCTTGAGCCGACAGGGTGTGCGCCGCGCCGCCAGCCGCGCTGATCCGGGCCAGCGCCTGATAGAGGGCTGAGGCCGTGATCGGCTTGGGCAGGTGAAGGTCCGCGCCCGCCATGAGCGCGCGAACGACATGATCCTGCAAGGTGTTGGCGGTCAGCATGATGATCGGAGTCCGGCCCCGACCTTGCGCCGCCTCCAGATCCCGAATAGCCCGCGTCGCCGCCAGGCCGTCCATACGCGGCATCATCATGCCCATGAGAACGGCGTCGAAAGGCGTGGTCCGGCAGGCCTCCACCGCCTGGACCCCGTCCTCGACCGCGGTCGTCATGATGCCGGCGGCGGAAAGGATAAGCTCGGCCACCCGGCGATTGGTTTCGCTGTCGTCGGCGACCAGAATGTGAGCGAAGGCCTGACTGCCCTGATCGGTCGTAACCGGCGTTTCCTTCTCGAAGGCGGGCCTGCCCTCGGCCAGCCTGATGTCGAACCAGAAGGTCGCTCCTTCGCCGGGCGCGCCCTGACAATCTATGGAGCCGGCCATGGCTTCCACCAATTCCCGGCAGATCGACAAGCCCAGCCCCGTACCGCCGTATCGGCGATTGATGGCGCCGTCCGCCTGCTGGAAGCGTTCGAACAGGCTCTGGCGTTGCTCTTCCGAGAAGCCGATGCCCGTGTCCTGGACTTCGAAATGGAAGACGCCGCCCTCGCCCCGCGTGACACTGAGCGACACCGACCCGGCGGAGGTGAACTTGATGGCGTTGTTCAGCAGGTTGATGATCACCTGCCGTAGCCGCAGGGGATCGCCGACGACAAATCCGATCCCCTCGTCGCAACGCAGCACGAGGTCGAGCCCCTTCTCAGTGGCCTTTAGCGCGCAGAGCTGGCAAGCCCGTTCAACCTCGGCGGACAGATCGAAGACGTCCTGGGCGATCTCGATCTCGCCGGACTCGATCCGCGCCAGATCCAGGATGTCCCCGATCAGGCTTCGCAGTTGATCGGCGGATGTCTGGATGATCCCCGCCAACTCCCTCTGATGATCGGACAGCGGCGTGTCCGCCAGCAGCTCGACCACCCCGATGACGCCGTTCAGGGGCGTGCGCAGTTCATGGCTCATATTGGCCAGGAAGGCGCTCTTGGCGACGCTGGCGGCCTCGGCCTCGGTCTTGGAACGGATCAAGGCCGCCTTCTGCGCCTCTCGTTCAGAGATGTTGCGGATCGCCGCGCTGGTGCGCTTGACGCCGCTCTCATGCCAGACCGCCAGGGAGACCTCGACATTGATGATCGAGCCGTCCTTGCACCGCGCCGTGGCCTCGGCGCGGGCGCCGTCCAGCACGGCGCCGACGCCCTGAAAGCCCTCGCCCAGGGCCAGGGCCTGGATGGTCTGACAGGTGAGGCCGATGAGCTCTCCCGTCTGGCCCAGAGCTTCCGTCGCCGAATAGCCGAACAGCCGCTCGGCGCCGGGGGACCAGTAGATGTAGCGATTGTCCTCATCCGCCATGATGACCGCGTCCGCAGCCGCCTCGAGCGCGCGCTCCAGCGCCCGATATCTTTGACGCCCTGCCAGGCGCTCGGCGGCGATCCGGCTCAGGTCCTGCAACAGGCTCGCGATCTCGGCGTCAAAGCTTCGCGGTTCGGGCGCAATCAGACAGAGGCTGCCCACCGCCCGACCGTTCACCACCAGCGGCGCTCCGGCGTAGAAGCGGATCGCGGGCGGTCCCAGGACCAGAGGATTGTCGTGAAACCGCGCGTCGAGGCGCGCGTCCGGCACCCACAGAACCTCATCGGGCTGAAGAATGGCGTGACCGCACAGCGCGACGGAGCGGTCCGTCTGCATCAGGTCCACGCCGCTTCGCGCCACAAAACGCTGATAGTCCTCATCCAGAAGGGAGATGAAGGCAGACGGCGCGCCTGAATGGCGGCGTACAAGGTCGAGGATGCCGCAGAGCACGGCATCCTCCTGATACCCGTCGCGGCCCAGGGAGCGGACCATCGCCAGTCGCTCGACCTCGTCATGCGGCTTTTCAGGGATCAACATGCATACCTCACAGGCCTGACCCTTGCCGCCCCCTGTATTGATCGTGGGTTAATCTGTGCAGGACTACGGAAACCTACGTAATCTACGCCTTGCGTGTTCGAGATCATCTGATCATCGCCAGCGGCCTTACCTGCGCGGGTTGTCTGACCGGCCTGATCGAATACACGCGGCTGGCTCGCACGAACCGACGCGCGACGGGGCCCGGGCCGGGGCAATGCCCGCATGCCAGCCCTCACTTTACGCCAAGACCGACGAAGTGATCAGGCAGACACCCACCGCCAAAGTCAGCCAAACGCGAAGTCGACCGTACCAGTGAGGAAGCTCGCGCCGTCCGACGCATCTCAGATCGTAAGCCAGCAGGATTGCGAAGCCGAAGCCCAGCCCTGCAAAGCCGATCGGCGCCGGCGCGAACGTCATCAACCAGGCCCACAGAGCTGGCAGGACGCTGACCGCATAGGGCGACATCCGCGCTTCGCTTCGCAAACTCGCGACGCCCCAGTGAACGCCGCCCATAAAAGACAGAATGACAGCTCCGTAAAGCCGCAGTGCGTCGGAGACCTCGTCAGGATTCCCCACGCGGAACGCCAGGGCCCCGACAAGGCCGACAAAGGGGAGCACGCCGCACCAGCCCAGTACAATCGCCGGTCGCGGCGCTTTTTTCATCGTCATTAGCCTCGCCGTTCCCGCCGACGGAGGATGGTCTGTAGCCCTGGACGAACACGCAGGAACCCCGTGTAAGCGAGCTCAAGAAGCGGGAGTACAGGACGGGTCGCCGCAAATCGACCAAGCCATTTCAGCGCCGGAAGCTCGCGCCATACAGCAGCGAAGGCCGCCGCCCCGCTCACGGTCCGACCGTCGGCCCCTTGCACGTGAAACCGACGAAGCAGAGCGTCGCGATCCATGTCCCCGACGTCGTCAGTGGTGACGTCGAGAAACGAGAGCCGCCGGCGTCGATCCAGACGTCGCATCGCTCTTATTTCTCGGGAACAGAGCGGACATCCGCCGTCATAATAGACGATCATGCTCGAAGCCGGAGCCTCTGTCCGATGTTCAAGGCGGGTCACGGCAGAACTCCTTGCGCCAGTAGGTCGGGATACGCGCTATCCCGACCCCTGGATCAGCTCCGGCCAGCAAGGGTCATGGCGCGTCCGCTACTGTTGGGGGTCCACGACATCATCGCGCTGCAAGGCGGCCAGGTTGCCTCGTCGTTCAACCATGGCCGCCAGGAAGACCACCGTCATCCTCGATCCGGGAGGTTCAGGGCGACACGGCCTTACCTACTGAGGACCTCTCACCGGGTGCTTCAGATGCGGTGCAGTTCGGGACTGTCAGGAGCCAGGGCAAAGCTGGCGATCCTTGATATCTGGCCCCCGGGCTTTTGAACCTGGTCCATGACCATGACGTCGGTGCGCCACTCCCGAGCCGTGATGTCATAGGTCTGGTAGCCACGCAGATCATTGCACAGTGCGAGGTGTGGATTGTCCGCATCCAGGAAGCGGGCGACATTCGGCGAGCGAAGGGCCCCGTCGCCGTTGGAGGTGATGGAGGAGCACAGGAACTCGGCCCCGACCGAAGGGCCGTCAGGCTCGTCATCGCGCAGCGGCACAGAGCCGACAGCGTGCATGTGGGCGTCGCCGCCCGAGAAGACGACATTGGTCAGCTTCAGGTCGGAAATCGTCTGGACCAGCCTGCGACGCGACGCGGGATAGCCGTCCCATTTGTCATTGAAGGCCGGCAAGGCCTGCCCTTGAGGATTAACGCCCTTCAGCGGCATGATGAAGACCTGCTGGGCGACCAGATTCCAGACGGCCTCGTTGCGCAGGCCGTGGTTCAGCCAGCCTTCCTGAGCCTGACCGAGAATGGTGGCTTCCGCCTCCCCTCCTGTCCGACAGTTCTTGTGTCCCGGGCGCACGCACAGCTGATCATCGCGATAACTGCGCGTGTCGAGCACATGCATCCGCATGAGGCCGCCGTAATCGAGGCGGCGGTACATGGTCACTTCGCCCAGTCGGGGGAATTGGGAACGGCGCACGGGCATGTGCTCGTACCAGGCCTGCATCGCCGCCTGTCTTCTCAGCGCGAACACCTCAGGAGGCGTGCCATCCTGATCATAGGCCGACGCCCAGTCGTTATCGACCTCGTGATCGTCGAAGGAAGAGATGAAGGCGAAGGCCGCCTGGGCCGCCTGCAGGTCCGGATCGCTCTGATACTGGGCGTAGCGTCGGCGATAGTCGTCGAGGCTGTAGATTTCGCCCCCGACATGAGTGCGGCCGTCAAAGACCGCGCCCGATGCGTCACGGATTTCGTAGCGGCCTGCGCCGTGAGCGGCGCCGCCCTCATAGATGTAGTCGCCGTAGTGGAAAACCACGTCCAGGTCGGCGTCACGGCTCATGTGACGATAGGCGTCAAACCAGCCATGATAGAGGGCCTGGCATCCGGCCACCGCCATCCGCACGCGATCCGCAGTCTGACCGGGCGCTGGCGCAGTGCGAACGCGGCCGACCGGACTGGCCTCGGCGCCTTCGACGCGGAATCGATACCAGTAGTGGCGGAAGGGCTGAAGCCCCTCGACCTCGACGTGGACCGAGTGGGCCAATTCGGGACGCGCGTATGTTTCGCCGGTCTGGACGATGCGCCCGAAGCGCTCGTCTTCGGCCACTTCCCACCGCACCGGGACGACAGCCAGCGGCATGCCGCCATGGGGTTCGAGCGGCTGCGGCGCCAGACGGGTCCACAGGACGAAGCCGTCGGGCCAAGGGTCGCCCGAGGCGACCCCCAGCGTGAAGGGATAGCCGCTGAAGCGATCCGCGCCCCAGGCCCGGGTTTGCAGGCTTACCCCACCGACGAAGGCCAGGCCGCCCGCGGCGGTTAGCAGTTTGCGGCGATCAAGCGCGATGCCGGTCATCAGAAACGCACCCGGATGCCGGTGGTCAGGTTTCTGCCCCCGTGGATGTAGATGGCGCTGTGATCCTCAAGATCTCCCGCCGGCGCCAGTTCTCCCGGCACGATCACGTTGCGCGCATTGTCGAACAGGTTCCGCACCGAGAAGAAGGCTTCCCACCCGCCTTCCAGGCGATAGCTGCCGGACAGGTTGGTGTCCCAATAGGCGTCGAACCAGGAGGGCGTGGTCGAACGGTATTTCTGGTCCGTCCAGACATTGTTCATGAACAGCTTCACCGGCCCCTTGCGATAGGACAGGGACAGGGTGGCCAGTTTGTCGGCCACCCGCACGATGGGGATGTCGGGATCATTCTTCATGAACGAGCCGCGTACAGACAGGCCGTCCAGCACACCCGGCAGATAGCTCATCTCGTGGCTGAATTCGAACTCATAGCCCTGGATGTTGATGGCTTCGCCGTCGACGGTGCGGGTGGTTTCAAAGATATAGTCGGCGTAATCGTCGCCGGTGTAGCCGAACTCCTCCGCGGTCAGCTCGACCGTCTGGAACAGGCCCTTGATCTTGTTGCGATAGTAACCGACGGCGATCATGCCGACGGGTTCAAAATAGTGCGATACGCGCACCGAGTAGTTGTCGGACAGCTCCGGCTCCAGCCCTGGATTCGGCGCGCGGACGATCCGGTTCACATCATCAACGCTCCAGACGCCGGCCAGTTGGCTGACTTCCGGCCTGCGGATGGTGCGGCTGAAGCCGACCTGCAGATCCGTATTCTCGGTAACGGCGAACTTGGCTGAGGCGCTGGGGAAGAAGTGATCATACTCGCCCCGCCGATCCGCCATCGGCAGGCTCAGATACTGATACTTCAACCCCTCGATCGTCGTGGCGCGCCCCGTGGTTGCGCTCACGGCATAGCCGGCGGCCGCTACCTCCTCCGGCGACCGGGCGTCAGCCTCGCGCGCGGAGGTCTCTGTTCGCTCCCAGCGCAGGCCGGCGCGCAGCTTGAGCCGGGGCGTCAGTTCCGCCGTAGCCATGGCGTAGGCTGCGTCGGTCGCCTCTTCAAAGTGACGACGGTTGGCGACGTTGGCGTTGTACCAGTTGGTCGGAGACAGCACCTGGGCCCAGTCGCCCGGATTGTTCAGGTACATCTGACCCAGCTTGTACATGCTGGGCAGATAGAACTCGCTGTAGCCGTTCAGCGTCGTGATCGAGATCCCGCTATCGGCGTAGGAGCCCTGGTTGGTGCTCTGTATGGCCTGCAACAACTGGCCGTTCGAAAGGGCGCCGACGTACTTGTACAGATAGTTGTCCGACTGATTGTCATAGTCGTATTCGCCCGTCTGGCTCTTTATGCCGGTCTTGAACACGACAGGCATGGCGCCGATGTCGGTCGCATAGGTCAGGTTCAAGGCCCCGCCGGTCATCTTCACCTCGGCTGCGCTGGCGTTGCGCAGCCGGATCGTCGGCGTGCCGGCAATGCTGAACGACGAGGCCTGGCTCCAGTCCGGTCCGCTCACCTGTTGGATGCGCCACGCCTGCCCGAAGTAGTCGCCCGGTGCGCGTGTCGCCGAGAAGTTGCCGGTGGAAACCGGCAGGGTGGTCATGGTGTAGACCGCCCCCTTCTCGCCGAGCGGATCATAGGTGCCGGTCGAGCTGGAATAGGCCAGATGGCCGTCAACCCTCAGCCCGCCGCGTTGATACTCGAAGCCGGGCACCAGATTGCGCCCCTGCCCCTTCTTGAATGTAACGGTGTTTTCCGCCGTCATCGTCGTGACGCCGGCCGGCTGCTGGGTCGTAAAATCGAAGACGGAATCCCCCTGAACGCCGCGCGTGCGAGAGCCCGTGGTGAACAACGGCGAGGTCGATCCCGCCCAGATCGTTCCCCGGTTCAGCATGGCGACCATGGACAGGGTCAGGTTGTCGGTCGCTCGGAAATCTACGTTCAGCGACGCCGACGCCCGCGAAATCTCGCGCGTTCCCATGGCCGTCTCGATGCTGTTGATCGCCAGCGGCGCGGGGTTCGCCGCCGTCTTCACATAGTTGCGGCTGAGCGTGATCTGCTCCTGCTCGGCGTACAAGTTGGACACGCTGGCCGAGGCCACCACCCCCAGGCGACGACCGAAGAAGACGTCGGAATACTCGACCTGCGCATTGGGCAGGAAGCGCTGATCGCCGTAGCCCCCCTCCGCCGGCCCCGTGCGGCGGCTGTCGTCCCACTGGTTCGAATGGGTGGTCGCACTGACCTGGGCCATGATCCGACGCCCACGACGGTCGAAGGCGCGCTTGGTGCGGACATTGATGGTGCCTGCGGGTGCGTTGGCGTCGACATCGGCGCTGACGGTCTTGGATATTTCGATCGAGTCCAGGCCGCTCAGCGACATCTGTTCGAAGCTGAACGAACGAGACGCGCCTGCGCCGTCATTGGCGTCGGCAGACGCCAGATTGACCCCGTTCAGCGTCACACCCGTGTAGGCCGACGGCATGCCCCTCAGCGAAACCGTCCGTACTGTTCCGTCGCCTATGCTGTCCGTATCGACGCCCGGCATGAACTTGATGAACTCACCCGGATTTCCCTCCGAGATGTCGCCGTAGGATTCGGCGGACAGGCTGTTCTTGATGTCCATCGACTGGCGCTGGGACATAATGGCCCGCGCATCGCCCTCTCGCACGCCGACAACGACGACGTCGCTGACCCGCACCGCGTCGCTCATCCGCGCCATGGCGACATTCAGGCGCGCCGCTTGCCCGTCAGACACGACGACCTCGGACACCTGATCAGGATAGCCGGAGAAGCTGACCGTTATCTGCGCCGGGCCGGCGGCCAGGTCCGTCAGCCGAAAGGCGCCGCCCTCCCCCGAGGTCACGGTACGCTTGACGCCTTCGGCGTCCACAACCTGCACGCTGGCGTTGCGCATATACTCGCCCGTCGCCGGGTCGATCACCGCACCCGTGATCTGGCCCCTGCCCGCGCGAGCCTGGGCCGCGCTGACGCCGAGCGTCAGGGTGCGGCCCGTGTCGGAAGTGATGACCAGGCCGGACCCTCGCAGCGCCAGGCGGACGCCCTCGCGGGCGTCATAGGCGCCGGTGACGGCGGACACTCGCCGGCCGACGAGATCGGCCCGGGCCGCCAGAATCTGCAGTTCGGCCTGACGACCCAATTCGGGCACGCCGCTTTGCGCGGCCTGCGCCTCGACATTGAACCGGCGGCTTTGGGCGGACGCCGGGTCCGACGCCATGATCGCCATCACTGAAACGCTTGCGGCCAGCACGGCCTTCACACCAACCATCGAACTCATTCCGCATCCCCGAGCATCAACCACACTCGACGGACCACGATGAGCCAGACTCAGCTCCCCTCCACTTTAGAGCCGAAGTTTATTGTGAAGATTTGACGACCTATGACGGGTCGCCGAGCACAATTTTATCCGGATACACGCCAATATTCACATTAAGTACCTGAGCGCTCGCGCGCGCAAAGCCTTCAGCGTCGCGCGCATTGAATACGCCGACGACACGCTCGCCCGAAATGGCGGGGGCAACCTGGATGACCTTTTGGCTGTAGCGATTAAACTCTTCCGCGGCGTCGCCCAGGCGCTCGCCATCCAGCATGATCAGGCCGTCGCGCCAGGCGAGACGACGCTGCAATTGCTCATCCTGTAGCCGGGAAACCAGAGGCCCTTGGGCAGAGGTCAGGCGCATGGCTTCGCCCTGGCGCAAGACGGCCCTTGCGCCCGCCGGCCCCCGCACCTTCACAACGCCTTCCGACACCATGACGTCGGTGAAGCCGCGCTCCTTTCGCACGGAGAAGGCGGTGCCGACGGCCGTGACGGTGGCCGAGCCTGCTGTCACGACAAAGGGCCGCGCGACATCCTTTTCGACCTGGAACCAAGCCTCGCCCTGTCGCAGTTCGACGCTCCGCTTCTGCTCGGAATACCTCACGGCGATTTCAGCGTCGGCGTTCATCACCGTGCGCGAACCGTCCTCCAACGCCAGACGCCGCACCTCTTCGCGCGTCGTGCGATATGTGCGGCGATTGATCAGCGCCACGCCGACGCCGGTCAGAGCCACGCTGGCGGCCAGCGCCCCTCCCGCCAGAAAACCCCGACGGCCCAGATAGGGCGAGTAACCCGTGGACTGATCCTGTGACGCCCCCGGCCTCTGCACGCCGACCGCCGTCGCCCAGACCGCGCCGGCTCGCACGAAGGCTGAGTCGTGGCGGGGGTCCAGCGCGCGCCACTGTTCGAGACTCGCACGTTCACTGTCCGTCAGTCCTCGGTCGTCGGCGACGACCCAGTCCGCGGCGCGGCGCTCGATTTCCATATCGCCGTTCACCACCATGCGCGGCGCTTCCCTCGCCCCACACTCTCAGCCTCGGCGTCGTTCTGATCCGCAGCCTCCCTCAGCGCGGCCAGGAGCAAGCGCAAGGCCGTGGCCGCACGCTTCTCGATCGTGCTCTCCGGGACGCCCAGCCGACGAGCGATCTCCTTTTGCGACAGGCCTTCTATCCGGCGCATCCACAGCACCTGACGCGGTTTCTCGGGCAGGGACTGAATCATTTTGACGACATGCCGCAGCTCATCCCGATCCGCCGCAACCCGCTCCGGGTCGGGCTCCTCATCTACGATGAATGTCTCGCCGATATCCGCCACGACCGTCATGGGCGTCAAACGCGCCCGTCGCATGTGCTCGAGCACAATGCTGCGCGCGACGGTGAAGAAATAGGCGCGCGGTTCCCGGATAGCGTCGACGCAAGCCAGGGCCGAGAACCTGGCGTAGGCCTCCTGAATGACGTCATCCTCATCGATCACCGACAGCGACGAATGACGCAGCCAACGCCGGACGTCGCTTTCATGAGGCGTGATGCTGGCGGCGATCCACGCAATCCTGTCTGGCACAACCCGCTCCGATCAAAGAAGGCTGGCCTCTAGGCGGCGCTCGCAATGGTTTTGCGACAATACCAAAGTTGCGGGGGTTCGGTCAGGAGAGGGCTGAGCGGTGTAGCCGCTGCTTACGCCCTTGGGTCCAGTGCTGGACGGCGTAGTTCAGCCCCTGCTCGAGCTGCTAGGACTGAAGCTGAGCGAGGCCGCTGTGCGTTTGCACGCGGTCCAGTGCCCGACCCAAGATCGGACGCCGGTGCTGGTTGGACAGGAAAGGACGGGCCAAAGGCCCCGCCCGTCAACCTTCGACGGAACGCAGACCCGAAGCCGAGGCCTGTTGCACCACCGGACGGCGCTGGCCGCCGGCGGCGATGACCCGGTCGATGCGGCTCTTTTCGGCGCGGAAGGCGGCGAGGTCCGAGCCCGTCAGAACGGTGCCCTCCTGGGTCTTCACGCCAGCCGGATTGATCCGTCGTCCGCCGCGCCAGATTTCATAGTGCAGGTGCGGGCCGGTGGATGCGCCGGTCGAACCGACATAGGCGACGATCTGACCTTGCGACACGCGCTGACCCGCGCGGATGCCCGAGCCATAGCGCGACAGGTGACCGTAGCCGCTTTCCAGACCGTTCGAGTGACGGATGCGCAGCCAGTTGCCGTAGCCGCCCCAGCGACGGGCCTCGACGACCACGCCGTCGGCGGGCGCCACAATGGGCGTGCCTGTGGTGGCCGCAAAATCCATGCCCTGGTGCATCTTGCGATAGCCCGAGATGGGGTGGGTGCGGACGCCGAAGTTGGAACTGACGCGGCGGAAGCTTTGCAGCGGCGTGCGCATCATGGCCGAACGCGTGTTCTTGCCGGTGGCGTCGAAATACTCCGCCGTCTTGGAGCCGGGGCGCTGGAAGCGATAGAAGGCGTGGCCCTTGAGCTCGGCGTAAAGGAGGTCGCCGGTCTCGACGGTGCGGCCGGCTTCGGTCACCGACCTGTCGAAGACCAGGGTGAACTCGTCAGACGCCTTGACGTCGCGCTGCATGTCGAACTTGTGCGCGAACAGCTGGCTGGCGCGGCGGACGACCGCCGAGGTGGCGCCCAGTTCGCGGGCGCTGGCCGACAGCGAACGCTGGACCTTGTCGTTGGCGACGACGGTTTCGTGCGTCACCTTCTCGTCGAGGGCGCGCAGACGAAGGGCGCCGTCGAAACTGCGCGACACGGTCAACTGGCTGGCCGGGCCGGTGCGCATGGTCAGGCCGATCAGGCGGGCGTCGCCCCGGCCGCCGCGCGGCTTGGAGACGGCGGTTTCGAATTTCAGGCCCGCGCGCAGGTCCTTGAGATCAAAGGCGCTGGCGATGGTGGCGGCGACGGCGCTGGCTTCTTCGGCGCCGATGCCGGTGCGGCGCACGGCCTGCTCGAAGGTTTCGCCGCGGCGGATTTGTACGGGGATGGCCTCCGGAGCCGTCAGACCGGCGGGCGCGCCAGCGGCGGCATAGGCCTGGGTCTCAAGATAGGCGATCTGTTCCGAAGTGAGCGCGGGAACTTCCTCGGCGCGGACGGGTTCATAGGCTTGACCCGCCACAAGGGCGATGGCCACAGCCGCAGCTGTCGTCAGGAGATGCGGCGCAAGCCGCATGGGCTGGCGGCGCGGATCGAACTGAGCCATCGGTCCCCGGCAATCGACGACGCCCTACTGGCGCCAAACCATTCGAATCGTGGATCGCGCCCCGGCAGCCCCGAAAACGCGAAGCGAGCGATATAGCCCGTCTGTTCCATCTTGGGAAGCGCGGAGGTTACAAATGGTTAACTCGGCTGGAGCGACACCAAGTATTCCACTGTTTTTCATGAATCATCGGCGATGAACGGCCCTTTTCTGGCCTTGCTTGACTGAACAGTGACTGAAGCGCCACGCTTCAGTGTTTATGCGGCCACAACTGTTGTCCGCGAGCAATCTGTGGCGTTGTCGCCCCATCCTTCCGCCGACCACCGCCGAGCGCCTTTGACCGACGAAACTCCTTCGCCCCAGCCCGAACCCAGACAGCCTCGCCGGGGCGCGCGTTCCGCCGTCAGGACGGCGCTGATCGTCCTGCTGATCGGCATCCTGCTGCTGATGGTGCTGGCCGCCGCTCTCTATCTGAACCGCCGCGCCGCCGCGCGCGAGTTGTTGGTCGGCTGGCTCGACCGCAAGGGGATCGACGCCGACGTCGAGGTCGAACAGCTCGAGATCGACGGCTTCGTCGGCAAGATCAGCATCGGCGATCCTCGCAACCCTGACTTCAAGGTCGCACGAGTCGAAGTCGACTACGCCCTGGGCATGCCGTGGTCCCAGAACGGGCTGGGTGTGACCCCCAGCCGCATCCGTCTGGTTCGCCCTCTGGCTCGCGCCAGTTGGAAGGCCGGCAAGTTCTCGCTGGGTTCGCTAGACCCGCTGATCGAAGAGTTCACCGCCAAGCCGCCACGCCCCGACCAGCGCGCCCCCTTGGTCATTATCGAGGGCGGCCGCGCCCGCATCGACACTGAATACGGTCCCGTGCAAGTTCTGGCCGACGCCCGCGTCGACGACAGCAAGTTGATGCGCCTGAGCGCTCGCCTACCCGCCGCCTCTCTGAAAAGCGGCGAGACCGAAGCGCGCGGCCTGAGCGCTGTCGTCGATCTGACCACCACCGGCGACCGGGTGGCGCTGAAGGTCGAGGCCGCCGCCGACCACTTCACCGTGGGTGACGCGGGCGGGACCGCGGCCCGACTGAGCCTGACCGGCGACCTGCCCTATCCCGATCTGAAGAGACGTCGCGGCGACGGTCGCGCCGTCATCGCCGCCCGCCTGACCGCCGACGCCCTCTCGGCGGGCGGAATTGAAAGCCGCAAGGCCCACGCCACGCTGGACTTTGACGGCCTGACCGAAGGCTGGATCGAGACCTTCCAGATTATCGGCAAGGGCCAGACGCGGATGCGGGCCCAGCATCTGAGCGGACAGGGACTGGAGACGCGCGGCGCCGAACTGGCCCTCAGCCGCGCTGACATCATGGTGAAACGCGGTCAGCGGGGGCTGGAATGGCGTGTCGCCTCGCCCGCCGTGATCCGGCTGGCAAGCGGATCGGCGGCCGGAACCCGATTGAGTCAGGCTGTTCTGACCTCCGACGGCCTGACGGCGGGCGGACGCGACGACGCCTTTGAAGCGCAGGGGCCGCTGGCGCTGAGCGCCGGGCAGTTGGTCTCGGGCGACCTCAGCCTGAGTCAGGCGCGCGGACGGCTGGATCTGGATCTGGTGCGCGACGGCGTGACCCGAATGAGCGCAACCGGCGCCCTGTCCGCCGCCCGCGCCTCATGGCCCGGCCTCGGCGCGCCGACCCGTGACGACCTGCCCGAGATGGCCGAGTTAAAGCGGGCGATGGGCGCCTTTGGTCTTGATGCGCCAGGGGTGAGGCTGGCCGCCGGCAGCGCGGGGACAGAACTGATCCTGACCCGCCCGATGACAGCCCGCCCCGCAAACGGCGGCGTCCTGACGCTGACACCCGCCAAGACGCCCCTCTTCGCAGCCCAAGCCGGTCAAGCAGGCGGCGGCGCCCTCGGCCTCACCTCGCAACGCGGAGGCGGCCTGCCCGAAGCCCAGATTGTCGTGCCGTCGTGGAGTCTGACGCCCGGCGGCTTCCGCGCCACGCTGGATGGCAAGGCGGCGCTCGACTTCGGTCCCGCGCGCAACATCACCCTGGCGACCCAGGGCGAGTTGGTCTCGAACGGCGGACGGCTGACCTATACGACCCGCGACTGCATCCCCCTCAGCGTCGAGCGGCTGGAATTGGGGGAGAACGACGTGACCGACATCAACGGTCGCTTCTGCCCCGCCGAGACCCCGCTGATCATGGTCGCGAACGGGGCCTGGCGGGCGCAAGGCGCCTTGGCCGATGTCGACGCCACCGCCCCCTTCCTGGCCATGCGCTTCTCGGACGCGCAGGGACGGCTGGTCGTGGACGGCAAGCCCGCCGGCCTGTCGATGACCGCGACGGTCAGCCGCGCCCAGGTCGCCGACACCACCACTCCGCTGCGCTTCCTGCCGCTGAAGGCGGTCGGCGAGGCCAGACTCAACGGCGATGTCTGGAGCGGCGGCTTCGACCTGACCCGTCTGGAGCACGCCATCGGCCGCATTAGCCTGCGCCACGACGGCCAGGCCGAGGCTGGCGGCGTGACCATCAGCGCGCCCGACCTGGCCTTCAGCCAGTACGGCTTGCAGCCCAGCGACCTCAGCCCCCTGGCCGCCGACTATCTGAAGTCGCCGGTTGAGGGCTCGGCCGGGTTCGAGGGACGCATCGACTGGTCGCCGACGACCGCGACCAGTTCGGGCGTCGTGACCATCCCCGAGCTCGACTTCACCAGTCCGGCAGGCAAGGTCCAGGGGATGAAGGGCCGGATCGAATTCACCAGCCTGACCCCGCTGATCACCGCCCCCGATCAGGTGCTGACCATCAACCGGCTGGAAACCGTCACCCCCCTGACCGATCTGGAGTTGCGCTTCGCGCTCGACGAAAAATTCCTCAGTCTGGCGGGCGGCAAGATCGAGGCGGCGGGCGGCCGCATCAGCATCGAAACCATCAACGTCCCCCTGACGCCGGGCGAGGCCTGGGGCGGAGTGATCCTGGTCGAACAGGTTCAGTTGAACGAGCTGATGAAGAGCGCCAACCTGCAGGACAAGGCCCAGCTCGACGCCGTGGTCTCGGGCCGCCTGCCCTTCACCTACGCCCCCGACGTGGGCTGGCGGATCAGCGGCGGCATCCTGAACGCCGTGCGCCCCGGTCGCCTGTCGATCCAACCCGAGGTCTTCGACGATCTGGACGCTGGCGCGGCCGCGGTCGAAGGCGAGACGCCGCTGCCGCCCAACACCATGCAGGATCTCGCCTATCAAGCGATGCAGGATCTGGCGATCAGCGACCTGAGCGCCAAGGTCAACAGCCTGGACGCCGGGCGACTGGGGGTCCGCTTCCATATCCATGGCCGCCACGACCCGCCGGAACGCCAGCAGCTGCGCCTGAGCTGGATCGAAGTGATCCGCCGCGACTTCCTCAAGAAGAAGCTGCCCCTGCCGTCCGACACGCCGATCGACCTGACGCTGGACACGACCTGGAACGCCAACCAGATCGTGTCCGACCTGCTGGAATATGCGCGTCGCGGCGAAACGCCCAAAGTCGCCCCTTGAGATACGGCGCCGCTTTGTTCAGAACCCATTCACCCGCGACGGCGTTAGATCGTCACGACCTCAACCGCCGCCTTCGGAGTTCGGCCCCATGATCAGCAAGCGTCAGATCGGCCTGCTCGGCCTCGCCGCCGTCGGCGTCGCCGCGTGCACGCCGACCGTGAACATCAAATTCAGCGAGCCGCTGCAGATCAACGCCAAGCTGGACGCCGACATCCGCATCAAGCTCGACCAGGAACTGCAGAACCTCCTGCGCGAAAATCCCAACCTGTTCTGACCGTTCACGAAAGGGGCTGAACATGAACCATCGTAAACTCTTCGTCGCCGTCGCCGCTGTCGCCGCTCTGGGCGTCGCCGCCGGCGCCGCCGTGGCCCAGACCGCCTCGCAAAAGGCCCTGGTCGACCAAGCCAAGGCCGCCGGCGCCGTTGGCGAGCAAGCCGACGGCTATCTGGGCGTTCGCACCTCTGTGAACCCTGAGACCCAGGCCGCCGTCAGCGCCACCAACGCCGGACGGCGTCAGGCCTATGCCCGCAGCGCCGCCGACGCCGGCACCACGGCCGAAGTGGCCGGGGCCCGGATGTTCGAAACCCAGCTGCTGCCGCGCATCAGCTCGGGCCAGTGGTACAAGAACGCCGCGGGCCAGTGGGTCCAGCGCTGATCTGATGCGATGAAGACGCCCCGGGTCGAAGGTCGGGCAGGACGATTCCTGCTGGCCCTCGGCCTGGCGGTCGTCATCGCCGCCGTCGCCACGCTTGGTCTGGCCGGGTACTGGCGACTGATCGGCGGCGGCCCCATGTCCGTCCACGGCTGGATCGCCATGGGACTGGGCGTGCTGTGCACCGTCGGCCTGGCCTGGGTCTTAATGAGCCTGGCCTTCCGCTCTGATCGCGAGGGCTGGGACGATCAGGTGGACAACCGGCTGGACCCCGGCCGCGACGAGGTCGACAACGAGGACCTCAACCATTGATTTCCTTGGAGCCCGCCATGCGCCTCGCCCTGCTCTGCGCCGTTTCCGCCGCCGCCTTGACCGCCTGCTCGCAGCCCGCAGCCGAAAAGGCGCCGGCCGCCCCCGCCGAAGCCCGCACCCTGGCCAAGGTCGATCTGGATCAGCCGTTGCGGGCTTTGGGGACCGAACCCTTCTGGGCCGTCGAGATCACGCCCGCCGGGCTGACCTATTCCGGCGTCGACCGCCCGGAGCAGAAGGCCGCCAACCCCGGACCGGCGCTGCAAGGCACGGTGGCGATCTGGACCACCGAGACCGAGGCCAAGACCCCGCTGGTCGTCACCCTGATGGCCACCGACTGCTCCGACGGCATGAGCGATCGCACCTACCCCCTGACCGCCAAGGTCGAGATCGGGGGCGAAAGCCTGACCGGCTGCGCCGCCTCCGTCGCGGCGATCGAAAAGGCGAGCGAAAGCGGCCGGGTGGAATAGGCGCTTGGCGCCGGATTTGCTGCTGAGACTGCTGTCCGCTTAACGCTTCCCAAAGCGGCGCTATCTCATGGTGGCCGCATGTCCCCCGCTCAGACGCCCGTCGATCTTCGTCCGCTGACCGCCCTGCGCTTCATGGCGGCGCTGTGGGTCGTGCTCTACACTTTCTGGCCCAATCTGGACGTCAGCTTCCTGCCAAACCTGGCGGCCAAGGGGTATCTGGGCGTCGAGCTCTTCTTCGTCCTGTCCGGCTTCATCCTCAGCCACGTCTACCTGCACGCCTTCGCCGAGAAGCGCTTCTCATATCGCGGCTTCCTGTGGGCGCGGATCGCGCGGGTCTATCCGCTGCATGTCTTCACCCTGCTGGGCGTCATGGCCCTGGGTCTGGCGGCAGTGGCCGTGGGCATGAACATCGACGCCAGCGTGCTCAGCTGGAAGAGCCTGCCCGCCCATCTGCTGATGCTGCACGCCTGGGGCTTCGCCAGCGAGGCCGGCTGGAACCACCCGTCGTGGTCGATCTCGGCGGAATGGTTCGCCTATCTGGCCTTCCCCCTGTTCGCCCTGGCGGCCTGGCCGCTGAGGAAGCGCCCCTGGGTGGCGACGGCGGGGGCGGCGGTCTTCCTGATGGGGCTCTACGCGGCGTTTGAGCGTCTGGCGGGCTTCCCTCTGACCGAGGCCACCTTCCGCTGGGGTGCGCTGCGGATCGTCCCCTGCTTCGCCTACGGCTGCGCCCTCTATCTGGTCTATCGCCGAGCCCCCCTGCCCCGCGCCGGGCTGCTGGCGCTCAGCGCCGCCATCGTCATGGTCGCCTCGGCTTCCGTCCTGGCCTGGGACGCCATCACGGTCCTGGCCGCCGGGCTGCTGATCCTGGCTTTGGCCTCGATCCCAGACGGTCGCGCCGGCTGGCTGGGATCCAGACCTGCCGTCTACCTCGGCGAGATCAGCTATTCGGTCTATATGGTCTGCGCCCCGTGGCAGATTCTGGCGGTCAACCTGGCCGCCCGTGCGACGGGTGTGGAGGACAAGCGGCTTCACGTTCTCGTGTGGCTGGGGATCATTCTGGGCCTGATCGTGGCCGCTGCGGCCACCTATCACCTGATCGAACGCCCGGCCCGACAGGCGTTACGCGCGATGGCCGACCGGCGGCGCCCGCCTGTGGATCACACGGCGAAACAGTCGGAAACGGTTCTTCAACCTTCGGACACTATCGTCTAAAGCTTGGTCCGCGTTTTAGTCGGGAGCACGCCAGATGATGAAACGGCTCACAGCCGCCGCGGTTGCGGCGACCCTTGGTTTCTTTGCGATCGGCCCTGCGCCGGCCAAGGCTGACGACGCCTACTGGCAGTGCGTCACCTTCGCCCGCATGTTCTCGGGCATCAATATCTTCGGGGACGCCTGGACCTGGTGGAACCAGGCGGTGAACAAGTTCCGCACAGGCCGCGCCCCGGAAACCGGCTCGGTGCTGGTCTTCCAGCCCAACGGCCGCATGGACAAGGGCCACGTCGCCGTTGTTTCCGACATCCTGACCGACCGCGTCATCCGCGTGACCCACGCCAACTGGGGCGGCAGCCGCGGCAAGGTCGAGGAGAACGTCACCGTTGTCGACGTCTCCCCCTCGGGCGACTGGAGCCGCGTGAAGGTCTGGTACAACCCGATCAACGCCCTCGGCACCACCGTCTATCCGACCTACGGCTTCGTCTACAAAGGCGCCCGCGACGCCTTCGACAGCGGCCGCCAGATGGCTTCCAACGCCGCTGAAGCCCGCGCCTCCAACTGATTTTTCCGCCGCGTTCGGGCTGGCCCTTCAGGCCTGATCCGGCGATAGGTGGCGGATGACCGACGCACCCAACGACATTCGCGGCCAGGCTATCGAGACGGCCAAGCATGAGCCGACCGGCATCACCTATGCCGGCTATCTGTCGCTCGACGACCTGCTGAGCGCCCAGCATCCGCGCTCCGACCAGCATGACGAGATGCTGTTCGTCATCATCCATCAGACCAAGGAACTGTGGCTCAAGCAGATCCTGCACGAGATGGCCCTGGCCCAGAGCCTGATCCGCGCCGGCGATCTGGTCCCCGCCTACAAGAGCCTGGCCCGCGTCAGCCGCATCCAGGCCGTGATGACCCAGAGCTGGGATATCCTGGCCACCATGACGCCCTCCGACTACCTCAAGTTCCGCGGCGACCTGGGCGCCAGCTCGGGCTTCCAGAGCGATCAGTTCCGCCGCCTGGAGACCATGCTAGGCCTGAAGGACCCACGCTTCCTGCGCTTCCACGTCGAACGGCCCGAGGCCCATGCGGCCCTGGTGGCGGCCATGGAGGCCCCCAGCCTCTATGACGACGCCCTGCGTCAACTGTCGCTGGCCGGTCTGCCCGTCCCCGCCGAGGTGCTGAACCGCGACGTCAGCCAGACCTATGAACCGTCTGAGGGTGTCGAGGCCGCCTGGCTGGAGGTTTACCGCGACACCGAGCGCTGGTGGCCGCTGTATCAACTGGCCGAAAAGCTGGTCGATCTGGACGACGCGCTGCTGACCTGGCGTCACAAGCACGTGGTCACGGTCGAGCGCATCATCGGCCGTCGCCAGGGCACCGGCGGCACCGACGGCGTCGGCTATCTGGTCGAGACGCTGAAACGCCGCTGCTTCCCGGAACTGTGGTCGCTGCGGACGAAGCTTTAGAGCGGCAACCTTCGCCGCTGGCGCGGGTTTTACCTGCGTCAGCCACGGAGGTTTCTGGTGAGCAGCCCCAACAGCCACGACATCAAGGTTCTGAACAGCCTGGCCGTGGGCGTCGTCGATAGCGCCGACGGCTATGCGGAGGCGGCGGCCGAGACGGACGCCCCTCGCTATCGCGACCTGTTCTTGCGCCGCAGCCAGGAGCGGCGTCGTGTGGCGGCCGATCTGCAAGCCGCCGTGCGCGGCATGGGCGGCCACCCCGAAGACGAGGGTTCGATCCTGGCCAAGGCCCAGCGCGCCTTCATGGACATCAAGCACGCCCTGATGCGGGACGAGGCCTCGGTCGTCGGCTCGGTCGAGAGCGGCGAAGCCCACCTGCAGGCCCGTTTCGACCGCGCCCTCAGCGACAGCGCCCTGTCGGCCACCACGCGAGAAACCATCCGTCGCGCCCAGGCCGCCGTGAGGTCGGGTCACGAAGAGATGCATGTCCTGCGACGCAGCCTCGAAGGCCAGCACGACGCGGACAATCCCCTGCACCCGCAGTAGGGCGTAGCAATCTCCCTCCCCTTTATGGGGAGGGTGGTCGCGTAGCGACCGGGTGGGGCGGGCGCGGCAGCCATCCCCAAGTGGGAGGGAGAAAGTCGCGCTCAAGCAGCAAGCGACCGCGTCGCGCGCGTTAGCGTCCAAAAAAGAAAAAGGCCCCGGCGTTTCCGCCGGGGCCTTGATCATTTCAGCGTAGGCGGGGCTTGGACTAAGCCTCGTCGCCCTTGTCAGCCGAACCGGTGACCGGAACAGCAGCGCCCTTGACCGGACGAACCGTCTGGCGCTCGGCGATACGGGCCGACTTACCGCGACGGTCGCGCAGGTAGTAGAGCTTGGCGCGACGGACGACGCCGCGACGCTTCACTTCGATGGAGTCGACGTTCGGCGACAGGATCGGGAAGCGACGCTCCACGCCTTCACCGAAGGAAATCTTGCGGACCGTGAAGGTCTCGTTGATGCCGCCGCCGTCACGGGCGATGCAGACGCCTTCGAACGCCTGGATGCGTTCGCGCTCGCCTTCCTTGATGCGCACGTTGACGCGCAGGGTGTCGCCCGGCTGGAAGTTCGGGATGGTCTTGCCTTCGAGCAGGCGGGCTTTTTCTTCTGCAGCGAGCTGCTGAACGATGTTCATGTCTATTCTCCTCGGGCTTTAGCGCCCTTTGCCTTTGATTTGGCGGAGCCTGGCTCCGCAGCCGTCTTTGCCAGATGCGCCGCCCAGAGGTCCGGACGCCGTTCCCGCGTAGTCTCTTCCCGCTGCGCCTCTCGCCATTGCGCGATCTTCTTGTGATCGCCCGACAGCAGCACCTCGGGAATGTCGTGCCCCTCGAACGTCCGCGGTCGCGTGTACTGCGGGTGTTCCAGAAGACCATCCTCAAAGCTCTCGGACGAAAGGCTTTCAGCCGCGCCAAGAACACCGGGGACCAGTCGTACGCACGCCTCGATCGCCACCATGGCCGCCGCCTCGCCACCGGCCAGGACTGCGTTTCCGACGGAAATCTCCTCGAACCCGCGGGCGTCGAGCACCCGCTGGTCCACCCCCTCGAAACGACCGCAAAGCACGACGATGCCGTCGGCCTTGGCCCATTCCTTCACTCGCGCCTGCGTCAGGGGTCGACCGCGTGCGCTCATGTACAAAAGCGGCCGAGGCGGGCCTTCTAGGCTGTCTAGAGCCCGGGCCACCACGTCCGCTTTCAGCACCTGACCGGGACCGCCACCCGCGGGGGTGTCGTCCAGGAAGCCGCGCTTATCTTCGGAAAACGCCCGAATGTCCAGCGCCTGCAGCTCCCACAGCCCCTTCTCGCGCCAGGCGGTGCCGATCAGCGACACGCCAAGCGGCCCGGGAAAGGCCTCGGGGAACATGGTCAGGACGGTGGCGGAAAAGGGCATGGCGGCCCTTTACCGCTCTCAGACCTTAAACGCGAGCCTCAGAGAGCCGGCTTGCCGCCGCCCGCTGCGATCCAGGTGTCGACCTGGTCCGCCAGGACGTCCAGCGGCACCGAGCCGGAGCCGAGGACCACGGCGTGGAAGTCCTTGATGTCGAAGCGGGCGCCCAACGTCGCCTCGGCCTTGTGGCGCAGTTCCTCGATCTTCAGCTCGCCGATCTTGTAGCTGGTCGCCTGACCCGGATTGGTGATGTAGCGCTCCACCTCCTTGCCGATGTCGCGTTCCGACAACAGGGAGTTCTGGCGGAAGTAGTCCATCGCCTGCTCGCGGCTCCAGCGCTTGGCGTGCAGGCCGGTGTCGGTCACCAGACGCACCGCGCGCCAGAGCTCGGTCGAGAGACGGCCGAAGTCGGAATAGGGGTCCTGATAGAAGCCCATCTCCTTGCCCAGTTGCTCGGCGTACAGCCCCCAGCCCTCGGCGTAGGCGCCATAGCCGCCGAACCGACGGAAGCGCGGCAGGCCCTCGATCTCCTGCGCATAGGCGATCTGGAAGTGATGGCCCGGCGCGCCCTCGTGATAACTGATGCCCTCGATCTGGGGCTTCAGCACCTGGGTCATGTCCGAAAGGTTGACGTAGTAGATGCCGGGACGCGAGGCGTCGGGCGCAGGCGCATTGTAGAAGGCGATCGAGGCCGTGGCCTCGCGGAAGGGCTCGACAGCGCGAACCTCCAGCGCAGCCTTGGGCAGGTTGGAGAACCACTGGGGCGCCACCGCCATGACCTGGGCGATGAAGGCGCGGGCATCGGTCAGATACTGCTCCTTGCCCTCCGGCGTATTGGGATACTGGAAGCGCGGATCGGTCTTCAGGAAGACGAAAAAGTCCTGCAACGAGCCCTCAAAGCCGACCTTCGCCTTGATGACCTCCATCTCGCGCTGGATGCGGGCCACCTCGTCCAGGCCGATCTGGTGGATCTGATCGGCGGTCAGGTCGGTCGTGGTCGAGAGTTGAAGCCGGGCGTTGTAATAGGCCTCGCCCTGCGGCAGGCGCCAGACGCCCGCGTCGCTGTCGGCCATCGGCTGCACCTCGGCGAGGGCCGTCAGCACCGTGTCGAAGCCGCGCTTGTAGGGGCCGGTCAGGGCGGCGCGGGCCGAGGCCAGCAGCCGGTCCTTGGTCGCCTGATCGGCGTCGAGCGCCCCGACCTTCTTCTGGAAGTCGGCCCAGACCGGGTTTTCGGCGCCGTTGTCGAAAGGCGCGCCGGTGATGACGTTGCGGGTGTTCTCGATCGAAGGCGCAAAGACGAAGCGCGGCGAGACCACGCCCTCGGCGGCGCGGGCCTTCAGCGTCGTGGCCACCTGGCCCATGTAACGTTCGGCCTCATTGATCCGCGAGACATAGGCCTCGGCGTCCGCGACGCTGCTGATGCGATGGTTGTTGATCAGGAAGACCGGCAGACTGGTGGTCGGATTGCCGTTGGCAGCGAACTGGAAACCCCAGTCGCGCCACTGGTTCGACAGACGCGCTTGCTGCACGCCATATTCGAACAGCCGCCAGGACATCTTGCTCTGCGCGTTGAGCTTCGACGGATCGAACTCGGCCTTCATGCGCGCCAGTTGCGCCTCTTGCAGGGCCAGCGAACGGGCCGAGGCCGCGTCGGAGACGTCGTCCAGCTTGTCGTAGTCGGTCTTGAGGCCCAGCGCGGTCATCGACTGCGGGCTGAGGGCGATCCGCTCCTGGAAGGCCTGGTCGAAGAAGGCGTTAAGACGCGCGTCCTCGCTTTGCGCCTCCGACGAAGCGGCGGCGGGCGCCGTCGTTTGGGCCATGACGGCGGGCGCGGTGGCGCAAAGCGCCAGAACGGCGACGGACGAGATCAGAAAATGACGCATGAAGAACCCCCTCGGAACTACGAGGCGGCACTGTTCCCGCATAGCGCGGGATGCGCAAGTTTCTCGGTCAGCCGCCGCGCAGGTCCGTGATGGTCCGACCCGGCGCGATCTGTTCAGCATCGGTGATCAGGTGGATCAGGGCCGGACGCCCGCCCGCCGCCGCTTCCCGCGCCGCCGCCAGGGCCGCCGGGAAGTCCTCGGTCCGTTCGCAGCGCACACCGAAGGCGTCGAAGGCCTCGGCGTATTTGACGAAGTCGGGGTTCTTCAGCTCGGTGGCGATGACGCGGGCGGGGTATTCCCGCTCCTGGTGCATGCGGATGGTGCCAAACGTCCCGTTATCCACGACCACCACGATGACGCCGAGCCCGTACTGGGCGGCGGTGGCCATCTCGTTGGCGCTCATCATGAAGTCGCCGTCGCCGGCGATGCAGACCACTTCGCGCGACGGATCGACCACCTTGGCCCCCAGGGCCGCCGGGTAGCCGTAGCCCATGGCGCCCGAGGTCGGGGCCAGCTGGGTCCGGCGGGCCTGATGGCGATGGAAGCGGTGCAGCCAGGCGGCGAAGTTGCCGGCGCCGTTGGTGATAATGGCGTCTTCGGGCAGGGCCTGCGCCAGATGGGCGACGACCTCGCTCATGTTGACCGCGCTCTTCACTTCGATGGGCGAGGAGAAGGCGATGAAGTCGGCGTGGGCGGTCGCGCCCTGCTCGCTCCAGGCCCGGCCCGGTTCGATGGCGGACAGAGCCAGGGCGGCCAGAGAGTTATCGGCGGTCGCGGCCAAGGCCGGGGCCCAGACACGGCCCAGTTCCTCAGGCCCCGGATGAATGTGGATCAGGGTCTCAGCCGTCCTGGCGCGATCCAGCAGGGTGTAGCCCTGGGTCGGATTCTCGCCCATGCGGGCGCCGATCACCAGCAGCAGGTCGGCGTCCTTGACCCGCGCGACCAGCTTGGGGTTCGGGCCGAGGCCCAGGTCGCCCGCATAGCCCGGATGATCGTTGCGGATCAGGTCCTTGCGCCGGAAGGACAGGGCGACCGGCAGGCCCAATCGCTCGGCCCAGCCCGAAATGGCGTCGGTGGCGGCGTCGGTCCAGCCGGAGCCGCCGAGGATCAACATGGGGCGCTCAGCACGCGACAGGCGTTCGCGCACCTGCTCGACGAAGGCCGGGTCCAGCGCGGCCTTGGCGGCGACGACGGGGCGCACCGGGGCCGGGCCGCCGTGGTCGTGCAGGATGTTCTCGGGCAGGGCCACCACCACCGGACCCATGCGGCCCTGCAGGGCCGTAGCGAAGGCGCGCTCGACCACCTCGACGGTGCGTTCGGGGCTTTCGATCTCGGCCGCCCACTTGGCCAGGCCGCCGAAGACCTCGCGGTAGTCGACCTCCTGGAAGGCGCCCCTGCCCCGGTCGGTCAGGGCGATCTGGCCGACGAAGAGGATCATCGGGGTGGAGTCCTGATGCGCCGTGTGCACGCCGATCGAGGCGTGGGTCGCGCCCGGTCCGCGCGTGACCATGCAGACGCCCGGCTTGCCCGTCAGCTTGCCATAGGCCTCGGCCATGTTGGCGGCGCCGGCCTCGTGGCGGCAGACGATGACCTCTATCTTGTCGCGCACATCGGCCAGGGCGTCGAGCACGGCCAGATAGCTCTCGCCCGGCACGCAGAAGACCTTGTCGACCCCGTTCATCACGAGAGTATCGACCAGACGGCGGGCGGCGGTATCGAGAGCTTGCGTCATGGTTTCGCCGTTAGCAGATTGAAGGATGAATTGGCCATGCAACCTTATGGTCAAGCTTCACGTTGAAGCGTCAATCGCCATTTTTCGGGGACCCCTCCATGCGCAAGCTCATCATTCTCGGCGTCATCGCCGCCGCCCTGACCACCGCCGCCTGCAACACCGTCGCCGGCGTCGGTCGTGACCTGGAAGCCGCCGGTCAGGCCGTGACCTCGGGCTCCAACTCGGCCCGCAACTAAACCCAGACCCTGGCGCGTTTGCGATCCCGCCACAAAAGCGTAGCGTCGTTCCTTCAAACTGCCGACCTCACATCGGAGAATGACCATGGGACTGCTGGATAACGTGCTGGGCGGCCTCGGCGGAGACGCCGCCGGCGGCCTGTCGGACCTGCTCAAGGGTCAGGGCGGCGTCGGCGGGCTGGCCGAGAAATTCGGTCAGAACGGCCTGGGCGACGTCGTTGGTTCGTGGATCGGCAAGGGCGGCAACGCCGGGATTTCGCCGGAACAGATCGCCTCGGTGCTCGGCTCCGGCCCCATCGCCGACTTCGCCGCCAAGCTGGGCATTTCGCCGGAACAGGCCAGCGAGACCCTGGCGGGCCTGCTGCCGGAAGCCATCGACCGCCTGACGCCGAACGGCTCGGCCGAGGGCGCCGACGACCTGCTCGGCGGCCTGATGAACAACCTGCCGGGCGGCATCAGCGACGCCCTCGGCGGACTGTTCAAGCGCTGATCTTTAGCGCGGTCCCCCTCCCCCGCTGCGCAGGCGAGGATGGGTCGCTTCAGGCCTCGGCCTCATAGGTGACGCCCGTCAGATAGAGCCCGTCTGACGGCGCCACCGGGCCACATCGCGCGCGGTCCTGCGCCGCCAGCGCATCCGCCAAATCGGCTACGGCCCAGCGGCCCAGACCGACTTCGGCCAGGCTGCCGGCCATCGAGCGGACCTGACGGTGCAGGAAGCTGCGCGCCTCGAACACCAGATGCACCTCTTCGCCGACTCTGGCGACACGGGCCACGTCCAGGGTCTTGACCGGGCTGGCCGACTGACACTGGGCATCGCGGAAGGTGGTGAAGTCGTGCAGGCCGATCAGGCTCTGCGCCGCCGCATGCATGGCCTCGGCGTCCAGCGGCTTCTTGACGTGCCAGACCCGGCCCCGGTCCAGCGCCGGGCGGCCCGGGCGGTTGAGGATGCGATACAAATACTTGCGCCCGTTGGCGGTGAAGCGAGCGTGCCAGTCGTCGCTGACCCGGGCGCAGTCCAGCACCGCCACCGCCTCGTGCATCAGGTGGGCATTGAGGGCGTTCATCACCGTCCGCGCGGGCCAGTCGCGCTCCAGATCGACATGGCAGGTCTGGCCCGTGGCGTGGACCCCGGTGTCGGTGCGGCCAGCGGCGGCGATGCGCACGGTCTGGCCGGTAAAGGCCGTCACCGCCGTCTCGATGGCGCCCTGCACCGTCGGCTGACCCATCTGGGCCTGAAAGCCGTTGTAGGCCGAGCCGTCGTACTCGACGGTGAAACGGTAGCGGGGCATTACCCGAGCACAGTTCCAGCGGGCACTGCAAAGCCGCGCAGCATTTCCTCGGCGGATTGCGCCGCCTTGCCGGGGCGCTGCACGCGGGTCAGGCGCACCGCGCCGTTTCCGCAGGCCACCGTCAGGGCGTCGTCCAGCACCTGACCGGGCGCCCCCTGCCCTTCGGCCAGAGCCGACATCAGCGCCTTAATGCGCACCGGCTCGCCGTCGGCCTCGACCTCGAACCAGGCGCCGGGGAAGGGCGACAGGCCGCGAATGTGGGCGTCCACCTCGGCCGCCGAACGTGTCCAGTCGATGCGGGCCTCGGCGGGGGTGATCTTCTTGGCGTAGGTCGCTTCGCCCGTCTGTTCGGTCTCGGTGAAGCCGCCACGTTCGATGGCGGCCAGGGCGCGCGGCCACAGGGCGGCGCCGAGGTGCGACATGCGCTCGGTCAGGCTGGCCGCCGTGTCGTCGGGATGGATGTCCATGACCTCGGACAGGATGATCGCGCCCTCGTCCAGGCCCTCGCTCATCCGCATGATCTGGGCGCCGGTCTGGCGGTCGCCGGCCATGATGGCGCGCTGGATCGGGGCCGCACCGCGCCAACGCGGCAAGAGCGAGCCGTGCAGATTGAAGCACCCCAGACGCGGCGCCTCCAGCACCTCGGGCTTGAGGATCTGGCCGTAGGCGACGACGCAGGCGGCGTCGAGGTCGAGGCTCTGGAAGTCAGCGATGGCTTCTGGCGACTTCATGCTCTCGGGCGTGAAGACCGGCAGGCCCATGGCCTCGGCGAAGGCGTGAACGGGCGACGGCGTCAGCTTCTGCCCCCGGCCCTTGGGGCGCGGCGGCTGCGAATAGACGGCGACGATCTCGTGTCCCGAGGCGATCAGCTCGGCCAGCGACGGCACGGCGAAGTCGGGGGTTCCCATGAAGGCTAGGCGCATGGCCACGCCTTTAGACCCTGGGGCGGATTACATCCAGCGCGTATAGACGCCGCCGCCCTCGTCCCACTCGCCGCCCGCATCCAGGGCGTCGTCGAAATCGAGCAGACGGTCCAGCAACAGGCCCGCCACCACGCCGACGGCGGCGACGGCGACGATGGTGGCCAGGCTGGCCGCGCCGACCTTCTGGTTGCGGGTCAGGCGGCGACGACCGCGCGGGTCGATGATCGTGGTCTTGCGGGCCATCAGGCGGCGAGCCTTGCGTTCTTCTTGACCTTGGCGACGGCCCGCTCGCGGCGCAGGCGCGACAGGTGGTCGATGAACAGGACGCCGTTCAGGTGATCCAGTTCGTGCTGGAAGCAGACGGCGTAGAGACCTTCGATCTCTTCCTCGATCTGCTGGCCGGCGTAGTCCATGTAGCGGACGCGGATGCGGGCCGGGCGTTCGACGGCGTCGTAATAGTCCGGCACCGACAGGCAGCCCTCTTCGTAGGCGTACATCTCGTCCGAGGCCCAGACGACCTCGGGGTTGACGAAGAAGCGCGGGTTGCGACGGGCCAGTTGCAGGTCCTCGCTCTCCTCGGCCTCGGGGTCGTCCGACGCGCCTTCGACCGGGTTGTCGCCCAGGTCCATGACCACGACGCGCTTCAACTCGCCGATCTGGGCGGCGGCCAGGCCGATGCCCGGCGCGGCGTACATGGTCTCCAGCATGTCGTCCATGAGGGCGCGCAGCTCGTCGGTCACGCCGCCCTCCACGGGCGGGGAGACGGCCTTGAGGATCGCCAGGTCGGCGGCGTTATCGATGGTCAGGATGCGACGAATAGCCATGGCCCGCAGGTAGGGTGCGAAGCCTCGAACGTCAAGAATTACCGAGTGCGGCGCTTGGTCTTGGCTTGACCGTCAAGCGGCAGGCAAGGGGCGCGGCTTGCGGTCCGCGTCGATGGCCACATAGGTGAAGACGCCTTCGGTCACGCGCACTGAGCGGGCCTCGGCCTCACCGCGCGAGCGCTTCCAGACCTCGACGTGGACGCGGATCGAGGTGCGGCCGGTGTGGATGACCTTGGCGTAGGTCGAGACCTCGTCGCCGACCGAGACCGGCTGGTGAAAGACCATGCCGTCCAGGGCCACGGTGGCGCAGCGGCCGTTGGCGCGCTCGAAGGCCGGGGTGGCGCCGGCAAGGTCCATCTGGGCCAGCAGCCAGCCGCCGAAGATGTCGCCCTCGGGGTTGGTGTCGGCGGGCATGGCGATGACGCGCCCGACCGGTTGGCCTTCGGGCAGGAGGACGGGGGTCTGTTCGGCGTCGGTCACGATCGGGGCCTTGAAGGTCTTGGGGAGAAGGCCTTCTCCATGCGCCTCCCGTTCGGCTGCATCAAGGCTGCTACGCGCGCGGCCGCAATCGATCCAGCAGCCCCTGAAGACCCTGTCGCTCGGCCACCGGCGAACGCCACAAATCCCCCGCCCGCGCCCGCTCTCGCGCGGCGTCGAACAGCCGCTTCATCGTGAGGGTGTCGAAGCTCAGCATCCCCCCCTGATCCGGGGCGTCGGGGATGGAGGCGACGCTGATCGACAAGCCTTGCGCCGCGCAGAAGGTCGTCGCCACGCCCAGGGCCTGGCGATAGGAGAACCGCAGCATGGCGTCGAAGCTGCGGGTCAGCACCGCCGCCACATTGGGCGCCGTGGTGCGCGGCTCCGGTTCCAGCACCGTATTGACCAGGACATGCACCCGCCCCCGGTGCAGCCGCCGCCCCAGGCGGTTCCAGCGCAACAGGCCCTCGGGCATCAGGAACAGTGGCGCAGCGACGCCGCCGTCGACGTGCATCTCCTCGAACGTGTCGCCATCCTCGCCATCGACTGTGCAAAGAAAACGGCGTGGCGGGAACAGACCCGGCAGGCTGGCCGAGGCGGCCAAGACCTCGCGGAACAGGGCCACCGCCGGTTCCCCGCCATGCGCGGCGATGGCGCCCAGGTCCCAGATGCACGCGCGCTGGCTGTCCAGATCGGTCGTCGCCACCAGCAACCGGCGCCCCCGCGCATGCTCGACCGCCACGGCGTCGATCATGGCCTCGTCGACAAAGGGATGGATCAGGGCGTCCAGAGCCTCGCCACGGAACAGCCCGCCGGTAAATGTCGAAGCCAGCCGGCGCAGGCTCAGCAAATCCGCGGCGTGGCCGCCCACATAGGCGTCGGCCAGACGGTCGTCCCAGGCCGGCCCCAGAAAGGCGAAGGGCGCGATCAGGGCGCCAGTGCTGACCCCCGTCACCAGGGCGAACTCCGGCCGCGTCCCCGCCTCGCTCAGCCCGACAAGAGCCCCTGCCCCATAGGCGCCGCCAGCCGCGCCGCCGGAAATCGCCAGCATGTCGAACTGCCCCGACGACCAGCCCGAACGCGGCAGCGACAGCCGATCCGCCGCCGCCTCCAGCGAGGCCTCGGCCTGCTCGACGCTCAGGCGAATATCGGAAAACCCCGCGATCCGCCCCATGCCCGGCGGGGGCGCGGGCAAACGGCCCTTGGGCTGGCGTCGAAAGAGAGGGGCATGTTCGCTCACACGGCATTCATCGACCGCGGCGCAGCTTGGGTCAAATGACGATGACGAGGAAGATGGCGCACCCGAGAGGATTCCTCGTGCCGACCTGCTGGTAGGCCGAGCTATCGGCTGCTGATTGGGCGGCGTCGTCAGCCATGATGATGCTCCGCGACTCGGATGGATGAGCCGCGAAGCAGAGTCCTCGGATGGGCTGGGGTCAACGTTTCGAACGGACTTCCACGACCGTCTCTGACGTCAGGCGCGAGGCTTTCCTGACGATCTTCCATTGCTATGGTCAGCAGGTCGCGGCAGGGCGTGGTCGAGTGGGGAGAAGATCAACGATGTGGAAACTGGATCACGTCGTCTCGGCGTCTGATGTTGATGTGGAGGAGCGACGCCTTGCCGAAGTGCTGGCGAGCGCGGGCTACGATGTCGGGAAGCTGACATTGAATGGTCTGGCCCAGCAGGTGCTGGCCGAGCGGGCGAAGGCCACGGTGATGGCCATCGGGATCGAGCAGTCGAACTGGCCGCACTTTCCGCTGGGCAATGGCGGCGTCGAAGTGCGCTTCCAGTTCAGCCGCCAAGAGGATCAGGTGAACGCGAAGCTGGCGTTGGTTTAGGCGGCGACGCTCTCCAGAAGGTCTTCTCCAACCGTTTCCATCGAGCGTTTGATGGTCGTCACCGTCATCGGTGAAGCACGATGGAGGCGGGCGGTGGCGCGGATGCCCAGACCGTCCAGCAACGATTTCCTGATCGCTTCCACACGGTCGTCAGGCATGGGCTTACGACCGGACTTCTTGGTCGTTCGCCTCAACCCCGACATGATCCTCTCCCTGATCATGGCGCGTTCGTAGGAAGAGAACACCGACAACATCTGGAACATCATGGCGCCGGAAGGCGTCGAGGTGTCGAGGCCCTGCGTGTGGACATAGAGGTCCACGCCCTTGGCTTGGATGTCGCCGAGGAAATGGATTAGGTCGGGCAGGGACCGTCCGATCCGACAGACCGAAAAACACGCGATCTGATCGAAGTCCTTCCGGGCGACACCCTTCAGCAGGTTGTCGAAGCCGGGTCGTTTGTCCCGGCCCTTGGCGCCCGAGATGCCTTCATCAATGAAGGTGGCGACCACCTCCCAGTCCTGCCGCTGGGCCACAGCCAGCAGATCGCGAAGCTGGTTTTCCACGGTCTGGTTTTTATCCGCCGTGCTCACACGAGCGTAGATCGCGACGCGCTTGGTCAGGGATGTTCTCCGATCCGATGTTGGGAGAACAGACTCTCATGGATCGGCAGGGCGTCAACGAGATCGGGGCGGTCTATGCTGATGCGTGATCGGGGTTAGCCCCCAGTCTGTCGGCCAATACGGCGCAGATGGCGGCGGCTATTGCGGCGGCGCCTAAAGCGTCCAGACCGAAGTGGCGGTAGGCTATGGTCCCCACCAGCCCTCCGAGCAGTAGACCGAGCCAGAGCAGCAGATGGGGAAGCCAACCAAGTCGGTCGCCCCCGAGCAGAGCCGTGGTGAGGGCTTTGCCCAGCTTGACCAATGTCCCTGTCATGTAGGTCACGCCGATGCGAACCTCGCCCTCTTCGACGAAGACGGCATTCACCGCACCCATCGCGAAAACCATTCCCACGACAGCGAAGTCCGTGGCCCCGAAGTGAGCGGTGACGGCGGCAAGGCCCAGCAGCACGGCCACAAATATCAGGACCATGGGACGTCGATGGGATTTGGCCAATCGACCGACCACGGCCCCCAACATCACCCCGATGACGAAGAGGCCGACAAGGCTCGCCGCGACACCGGCTGCTGCCCAGTCGTTCGCCAAGCCTACTCCGATCCGGGTCGTATTTCCGCTCATGAAGGAGACGAAGAACCCGCCCAAGCTGACGAAGCCGATAGCGTCCACATATCCGGCGATGCTGGACAGGCAAGCCGCCAGCAGCCGCACTTGTCGATCATAGCGGGTCATGGACTTCACCTAACATCGACACCTTCGGAGCGACGCGCGCGACAAACTGAAGGTGGCGTCGTCTAATCCAGCGGGATGATGAACATCTGGCTGTAGCCATGGCGGCCGTCGCTGGTCGGGAAGGCGACGAAATCCACTCCTGCCTTTTCAACCGCGTCGCGCACCACATCATTGAAGGCATCGGGCTGGGCAGGATTGGCGATCAGGAAATAGCCGTCCTTGTCCCGCCTAACGTCGTAGGCGGGAGACGCTTCCAACAGCCTGTCGAGCACTCGCCCCATAGATGAATGAAAACACCACTCATCGAACAATACAAGCTGCCCGAGTGGCCCTGACCGGTCCAAGATGCCAGCCCGTAGAACTACGCAAGTAGAACTACGAGGTCGGCGCCCCAATCCCGTCTCGCCAATCAGATGATGTCAGGCACGAAATATCGACAACGCCACGACTGGGTTTGCTGGCCGTGAAACATCGCCAATTCCACCCCAGTTTCCGAGAACGGTCGCGGCGACCTTTTCGGGCGATCTTCCAGCCAAGGACATCGTGATCAGGCTGGAGCCTGTTTCCATCGACCATCAAGGCGAGCGCACTGCGCTCACCTGCGTCTGGCCCTTTCGCCTTCGTCATGTCCTCGCCTCTGGCTCGGACCTGCCGGTCGAAAGAGCGCAGCCGAGTTTTAAGATCAGGTCAGAACCAAATCCCCCCTTTTAGTGACCTTGCCAGGATACCTTATAAGGAAGGCCACTAAAGGAGGCTTTGAAGAGAGCCGATTGGTCGCTTCGCTCCTCTTGACGTGCCTGATCTGCTCCCCGAAAACTGGATCACGGGACGTTAGAGTTTTCCGCTGAGATTTCCCTGGCTGGGAAGGAGCGGAA
>MCHG01000035.1_pt1 | contig 129482 bp, 134 predicted proteins | sample 787351 | NCBI WGS metagenome assembly MCHG01 (sample SAMN05430296, study PRJNA330682) | permafrost metagenome | biome: Cold desert; feature: permafrost; material: soil; isolation source: enrichment culture inoculated with soil incubated with H2/CO2 at 20 degrees... ... | reverse complement strand
CGGAGATGCTGTTAAAGATGCTATTATCAAGGTAGTTAAAGATGGAAAGTTTACTTATCTTGATACTATAAAACCAGTAAAATAATCAATAGCAAAGCTTCCTTCAATAGGAAGCTTTGCTAAAACAATCATAAAATGGGTGGTGAATTTATGACAATGGATGTTTTTCTGCAACACATAACGAATGGTATTTCTTTAGGAAGTTTATATGCACTTATAGCAATCGGTTATACTATGGTATATGGAATACTAAGACTTATAAACTTTGCTCATGGAGATATATTTATGATGGCAACCTATTTCGCATTCTATGGTGTTGTAACTTTTGGTTTGCCTTGGTATTTTGTTTTTGTCTTTGCAATTGTTCTTACTGGTGTTTTAGGAATAATAGTTGAAAAGACTGCCTATAAGACCTTAAGAGATGCCCCTAAAATTTCCATTCTTATTTCTGCAATAGGCGTTTCTTATTTGTTAGAGAATCTTGCCGTTGTTATATTTGGTGGCAGGCCTAAAGCATTTCCTACTCCTGATTTATTTAACAAAGTAGTGCAAGTTGGAAATGTATCAATTCAAAGATTGACTTTTATAATACCTGTGGTAACAGTAGCACTCTTATTTATGTTATTATATTTAATTAACAAAACAAAAAGCGGTATGGCAATGAGGGCAGTATCTAAAGATCATGAGACAGCAAGATTAATGGGTGTTGATGTAGATAGAACTATTTCATTTACATTCTTTATAGGTTCTATGTTGGCTGCTGTAGGTGCTATCATGTGGGGACTTAAATTTCCTCAAATTCAGCCATTAATGGGTGTAATCCCTGGGTTGAAATGCTTTATTGCTGCAGTAATAGGCGGTATTGGAAATATTACAGGCGCTGTTATAGGCGGTTTTATTCTTGGTATAGGTGAGATAATGCTAGTTGCTCTACTCCCGAGTCTAACTGGTTATAGAGATGCCTTCGCCTTCATACTTTTAATAGTTATACTAATTTTTAAGCCAACTGGTATTATGGGAGAAAAAATATCGGAGAAGGTGTAGACAATGAAGAAGAGAAATTTAATTCTAACAATTATCTCGATAATTATATTAACAGCATTTATATTTTATGCTGATAATAATTTTGATGCGTATCAAGTAAGAATATTAAACTTATGTGCTATTTATACAATACTAGGACTAAGTATGAATCTAATCAATGGTTTTACAGGACTGTTTTCACTAGGACATGCTGGATTCATGGCAGTAGGCGCTTATACTACAGCACTACTTACTATGTCCTTAGCTACAAAGGAACGAAATTTCTTTATGCAACCTTTGGCAGAACCTTTAAATAGCATAGTTTGGCCATTTCTTCCGTCGCTTCTAATTGGCGGATTGATGGCTGCATTTGTAGCGTATTTAATAGGTGCCCCAGCTTTAAGGCTAAAAGGAGACTATCTAGCAATTGCTACATTGGGCTTTGGGGAAATAATTAGAGTAATTTTTACTAATACACAAAATATCACCAATGGAGCTTTAGGTTTAAATGGTATACCTTCAAGCACAAACTTATGGTGGAGCTTTGGTATTGCAATAGTTACAATAATAGTATTACTATCTCTAATTAATAGTAGTTATGGCAGGGCTTTGAAAGCAATTAGAGAAGATGAAATAGCTGCAGAAAGTATGGGAATAAACCTTTTTAAGCATAAATCTATTTCTTTCATGATCGGTGCTTTTTTCGCAGGAGTTGGTGGAGGATTACTAGGAAGTTTACTTGGTACTATTGATCCTTTAATGTTTAGATTCTTACTAACATTTAATATACTACTAATAATAGTATTAGGCGGTATGAGCAGTATTACGGGAACAATAATCTCTGCGTTTGTAATAACCATTGCACAAGAAGTATTAAGATTTTTGGATGAACCAATGGATTTTGGATTTGTTGTAATACAAATTACTGGCTTAAGAATGGTAATTTTTTCTGCTCTATTAATGTTAGTAGTATTATTTTATAGAAATGGATTAATGGGTTCAAGGGAATTTAGTTGGGATAAGCTTATTGACTTATTAAAGAAAAAGCCTCTTGCCAAAGGAGGAACAAAATAATGAGTTTACTGAAAGTAGATCAAATCACTATGCAATTTGGCGGATTAACGGCAGTAAATAGTTTCAACCTTGAACTAAATAAAAATGAAATTGTTGCCCTTATCGGGCCTAATGGTGCTGGTAAAACAACTGCATTTAATATGGTAACAGGTGTATATAGTCCAACAAAAGGAAAAATTTATTTTGAAGGCAAAGATATCACAGGGCTTAGACCTGATCAAATTACTTCTCTAGGAATAGCAAGAACCTTTCAAAATATTAGACTTTTTAAAGAACTCTCTGTATTAGACAATGTTTTGATTGCAAATCATTTAAAGGTAAAATCAAATGTTTTTGAAGCAATATTGAAACTTCCAAGATATATGAAAGAAGAAAAGGCAATGGTTAATAAATCCTTTGAATTGTTAGATAGAGTAGGGCTTGGTGATTTAAAATATGAAAAATCTAGTTCTCTTCCTTATGGCAAACAAAGACGTTTGGAGATCGCTAGAGCATTAGCAACTAATCCAAAAATCCTTTTGTTGGATGAACCTGCTGCAGGAATGAACCCCACGGAAACTGAAGACTTAACATCCTTTATTAAAAAAATTAAGGATGAGTTTGATTTGACAATATTTATGATTGAGCACCATATGCAAGTTGTTATGGGCATTTCAGATAGAATATGTGTCCTTGACTATGGTATTACCATAGCCCAAGGAAGCCCATATGAAATACAAAACAATCAAAGGGTAATAGAAGCCTATCTGGGGGTGAGCGATAATGATGCTTAAAGTTGAAGACTTAGTAGTTTCCTATGGAGGAATTGAAGCATTAAAAGGCATTAGTATAGAAGTAGAGGAAGGCAAGATAATTACTCTAGTAGGCGCTAATGGGGCTGGTAAAAGTACAACATTACGATCAATAGTTGGGTTAGTAAAGCCAAAGTCAGGGAAAATTATCTTTGAAGATAAGAACCTACTAAATATTCAAACAAAAGATTTAGTTAAAATGGGTATTACACTTGTGCCTGAAGGAAGACGGGTTTTTCCTAATTTAAGTGTATTGGAAAATCTGAAATTAGGCGCATTTGCCAGAAAAGATGAAATAAATATAAAAAGTGATCTTGAATGGGTATATTCACTTTTTCCAAGATTAAAGGAAAGAACTTGGCAGTTAGCAGGTACTTTATCTGGAGGCGAGCAACAAATGCTTGCTGTTGGAAGAGCTTTAATGTCAAGACCAAGATTAATGATGATGGATGAGCCTTCTTTAGGCCTGGCACCTTTAATTGTAAAAGAAATTTTTCGTATTATTAAAGAAGTTAATAAAAAAGGTGTAACTATACTTTTAATAGAGCAAAATGCAAATGCGGCCCTTCATATAGCGGATACTGGATATGTATTAGAAACAGGTAATATCGCTCTAAAAGGTACTGGGAAAGAATTACTGTCAAACGATGATGTTAAAAAAGCATATTTGGGTGACAGTGTTCATAAGTAGTCAATAAATGAAAACGTGCTACCAACTATATTCAAAAATAGATAATAAGAAAATATTATAGAGTGAGTGATAGTTGGATTACTGTCACTCACTCTTATTTTAGTATTCAATCATGAGTATGGCCTAGTTTAAGATATTTGCTTTTTATTAAGATTCTCTTAACACTTTGAATACTTTATAATTTCTGCTATAATTAGTAATAGTATATTTATATTTTCAAACGAATATATTTGTTTGAAATTTGCAAAGGATGATAATATGACAAAGAGAAAAGAGATAATAATTCCTGAAAAGGATTATGAAAATCAGAAAGTTATCATAGCTTCAATTCGTGATAACAATAATATAGAATTACAAAAAAACAGAATACAAAAGAAAATGCATATTATTACATATGGTTGTCAGCAGAATAATTCTGATTCCGAAAAATTAAAAGGTATGCTCTATGAAATGGGTTATGTTGACACAAAGGTGAAGAGTGAAGCTGATGTCATACTAATGAATACATGTTGCGTAAGAGAAAATGCTGAATTAAAGATCTTTGGTAATTTAGGTGCTCTTAAAAAATTAAAAACAGAAAATCCAAACTTGCTTATTGGTATTTGCGGTTGTATGATGCAACAAGAACATATTGTTACAGAAATTAAGCAAAAGTACAAATTTGTAGATATGGTTTTTGGAACACATAATATTTATAAGCTTCCTCAGCTTATACAAATGGCTACCCATGAAAAATATACTTTAGTTGATATTATGAATTCTGATGGCCTTATTATAGAAGACATTCCCACAAAACGTGAAGATAAATATAGGGCTTGGATTACGATTATGTATGGGTGTAACAATTTTTGCTCTTATTGTATAGTTCCCTATGTTCGTGGTAGAGAGAGAAGCAGAAACCCTGAGGACGTAATAACCGAAATTTCAAACTTGGCAAAGGAAGGTTGTAAGGAGGTTACTTTGCTAGGCCAGAATGTTAATTCTTATGGTATGGACTTAAACCAAAATGTAGACTTTGCAGACTTGATTAAAATGGTAAATGATATTGAAGGCATTGGAAGAATAAGATTTATGACTTCTCATCCAAAAGATATTTCTGATAAACTTATTTATACAATAAAAGATTGTACAAAAGTTTGCGAACAAATGCATCTTCCTTTTCAATCAGGAAGCAATAAAATACTGCATTCTATGAATAGGAAATATACAAGAGAGGAATATCTTGAGAAAATAAGGAAGGTTAAGAACGCTATACCTGGTATTGCACTAAGTACAGATATTATAGTGGGTTTCCCTGGAGAAAATGAAGAAGATTTTAATGATACTTTAAATTTAGTAAAAGAAGTGGAATTTGATCAAGCGTTTACTTTTATATATTCAAAGCGAAAAGGAACTCCAGCTGAAAAAATGGATGATCAAGTTGATGATCATATAAAACATGAAAATTTTGAAAAGCTTCTTGAACTACAAGGACATATCTCAAGAAAAATCAATGAAACTTATTTAAACAAGCTAGTTGATGTATTAGTAGAAGGACCAAGTAAGAATGATAAAAGTAGAATGACTGGAAGAACAAGAACGGGTAAAGTAGTTAATTTTAATACAGGTATAAATGAAATAAAGATTGGCGATTTAGTTAATGTAAAGATAACTGAAATATTTTCATGGTTTTTAAATGGTGAAGTCGAGATATAATGGGGTGAATAACTTGAGTCAATTAACTCCTATGATGAATCAATATATGGAGATCAAAAATCAGCATAAGGATAAGCTTCTATTTTTCAGATTGGGTGACTTTTACGAACTTTTTTTTGAAGATGCTATTATAGCCTCAAGAGAACTTGAGATCACTTTAACTGGAAGAGACTGTGGCCTAGAAGAAAGAGCACCCATGTGTGGTGTTCCATATCATGCCGTTAATGCATATATTTCAAAATTGATTGAAAAGAATTTCAAAGTAGCAATTTGTGAACAAATAGAAGATCCTGCGCTTTCTAAAGGATTAGTAAAAAGAGATGTAACTAAAATTATAACCCCAGGAACTATCACAGACAGCCTGATGCTTGATGAAAAACAAAATAATTATCTCCTTTCATTATATATCTCTGAAAAGGTTATTTCCTTAAGTCATGTGGATTTATCTACAGGAGAGTTTAATTGTACTTATTTATATGGTAATGAAATGAACACAGTTATAGAGGAAATATATAGGATCAATCCTGCTGAAATAATATCTAATAAGGATTTTTCAGATATTTTAGCTTCTTTTGATACGTTTAATATACTAAATAGCAGCAATTATGATTCTGACGAATGTAAAAGGCAAATAAAAAGCCAATTTAATGTGCCTGAATTAGAGGGATTAGGCTTTGAAAATGATCAAATGGTTAAATCATGTGGTGCACTTTTGCTTTATTTAAACGAAACACAAAGGGCTTCTCTTAATCATATAAATTTGATTAAAGTATATAACATAAGCAATTTTATGAAAATAGATATTAATACTAGAAAAAATCTAGAACTATGTGAATCAATAAGAGACAAAACAAAAAAAGGCACTCTTATCTCAGTTTTGGACAGGACGTCAACAGCAATGGGCGGAAGAAAACTGAGGCAGTGGATAGAAAAACCATTACTAAATGTAGACGATATCAATAATAGGCTTGATTCTGTACAAGAATTTTTCAACAACTACTTAAAGAGAGAAGAAATAAAAGAGTATTTAAAAACAATATACGATTTAGAAAGACTAACTGCAAGAATATCATTAAATACAGCAAATGCTCGTGACTTGATTTCCTTTAAAAACTCTATTGAATTATTGCCACATATTAAAACTTTAACCAGCAATTGCAGTAGTATTATACTAAAAAATATAGCCGAAAATCTTGATGATTTACAAGATTTATATGAATTATTAAGGTTGTCAATACAAGAAGATCCTCCTTTTAGTTTAAGAGAAGGAAATTTAATAAAAGATGATTATACTGAAGAAATTGACCATTATAAAGAAGCCTCTAAAAACGGAAAGCAATGGATATCTGAATTAGAGCAAAAGGAAAGAAGTAAAACTGGAATTAAAAATTTAAAAATTGGATTTAATAAGGTGTTTGGCTATTATATTGACATTACAAAATCAAATATATCTTCTGTTCCTGATTATTTTATTAGAAAACAAACATTATCCAACTCTGAAAGATATATTACACCTGAACTAAAAGAATTGGAAAATGCAGTGCTGGGAGCAGAAGAAAAGCTAATTGAGCTTGAATATCAGACTTTTATTGATATCCGCTCTAATATAGCTCAACATGTAGTTAGAATACAAAAGACTTCCACTTTTATATCTGAACTTGACTGTATTTGTTCTTTTGCTGAAGTATCACAAAAAAATGACTATGCAAAACCATTTGTAAATGATACCAAGAAAATTATCATCAAAGATGGAAGACATCCTGTTGTTGAAGCTCAAAATAATGATAATGTGTTTGTCCCTAATGATACAGAACTGGATAACGAAGAAAATAGAATGTTAATCATAACAGGTCCTAACATGGCTGGAAAATCTACATATATGAGACAAGTAGCACTGATTACGCTTATGACTCAAATTGGCTGTTTTGTCCCTGCAAAATCTGCTAGTATTGGTATTGTAGATAGAATATTTACCAGGGTAGGGGCTGCCGACGATCTTGCTTCTGGAAGAAGCACCTTTATGGTTGAAATGAGTGAATTGTCTAATATTATTTGTAATGCTACTAAAAATAGTCTTATAATTTTAGATGAAATAGGTAGAGGAACTAGCACATTCGATGGACTAAGTATTGCTTGGTCTGTAGTAGAAAATATTTCAGATAAAAATAAAATTGGTGCGAAAACCTTATTCGCAACGCATTATCATGAATTAACCGAACTTGAAAATAAAATTGATGGTGTGAAAAACTACTGTATTTCTATAGAAGACAAAGGCAAGAATATAATCTTTTTAAGAAAAATTATAAGAGGTGGGGCCAATGGCAGCTACGGTATACAGGTAGCAAGATTAGCAGGAATTCCAGAAGACATTTTAGAAAGGGCAACTGAAATTTTATTAGTGCTAGAAAGGTCAGAAAAGAGTAACCATACAAATGTTTATACTAAAAGAAAAAAGACTAAAGTAGTAGAAAATGTCGATGAAGAATTTAGTTTATTCAGTTACCCTAGTTTTTCATTAATTGAGGATCTTAAAAAGGTTGACATTAATAATATGACGCCTATTCAAGCTTTAAATAAAATTATAGAGCTTAATGAAAAAGCAAAAAATATTTAATATTTGAGGTACCATAATGGATAGAATTGTTTTACTTGATAATGAAACTATAAATAAAATAGCTGCTGGTGAAGTTGTCGAAAGACCTTCTTCAATTGTAAAAGAACTAGTTGAAAATTCAATTGATGCATTTTCCAGTGCAATTAATATTGAAATTAAAAATGGTGGTAAAAGCTATATAAGCGTATCAGATAACGGCCAAGGTATTTCAAATGAAGATATAGCTTTAGTTTTTGCAAGGCATGCTACCAGTAAAATCCTTAAAGCTGATGATATCTATTTATTAGATACAATGGGTTTTAGGGGAGAAGCAATGTCGAGCATTTCATCAATATCTGATATTGAGCTTTTCACCAATTCTATCAACGATAAAAATGGTAGTTACTTTCATATAAAAGGCGGTATTGAGATCGAAAGAAAAGAAATTGGTTTTCCAACAGGAACAACTGTTATAGTTAGGAATCTATTCTTTAATGCGCCAGCTAGATTAAAGTTTTTAAAAGGTGAAACTACCGAGCAAGGTTATATCGTTGACTTTATTGAAAAAATTGCATTGATTAATAATTCCATTTCTTTTAAACTTATTATAGATGATAAAATTATATTTCACACACCAGGCAATGGGGATTTACTTTCAGCAATCTACTGTTTATATGGAAAAAATAAGTCTAAATCAATGATTCCTATTAACTATGAAAATACTATTATTAAAATTAATGGTTATATCGGAAAGCCTGAAATGACAAAAGGTAATAGTACTGAAATAGTCTTTGCTGTAAATAAAAGATTAATAAAAAACAAAATGCTTATTGAAGCAGCAAGGCAAGCATACAAATCATTAATTATGGTAAATCGATATCCCATTTGCATATTTAATATTAGTTTATCTCCAGATAAGTTTGATGTTAATGTACATCCATCTAAGGCAGAAATAAAATTTGAAGATGATAGGGCAATATTTAATACTGTATTTACAGCCATTAAAAGCTGCTTGAACTATCAATCATCATTTCAAAACTTCGAGCCTGAAGATGCAAAAATATCCACTGAACCTGTTAAATCAGCAAACCAAATTAGTGAAGTACAAATTCCTTTTGAACTGAATACAATATCAGCATCAAATGTTAGCGAGAATAGTATTAAATATAACAATAATTATCCAATTAATGATGAAATGAATAGTAAAAAGATAGAATACCCTCATACCTATAATGCCTCTATTTCTAATTTAAATGAGGCAGCTTTACCAGACCTGAAAGTTATTGGTCAAATATTCAATACTTATATTCTTACTCAAAGCATTTCAGATTTTTATATGATTGATCAACATGCAGCCCATGAAAGAATTTTGTTTGAGCATTTACTTGATAAATATAAAAACCAAAACATTCATATACAGGAGCTTTTGCTACCAATTATTATTGATTTAACCCCAAAAGACTTTAATCGATATATGGATAACATTTCTGTATTTAATAATCTAGGTTTTAATATTGATGGCTTTGGCGAAAATACTATTAGAATATCTTCAGTGCCTATAATAATGGGTGAGCCTTGTTCTGGAAGTGTCTTTAATGATATTCTTGACACATTAAGTGAATCAAAAAATAGTATTGAAACAAATAAAGAAAAAATAATAATAAGTTTAGCATGCAAAAATGCTGTAAAAGCAGGAGATATTTTAAATATTGAAGAATGCTCAGAACTCTTATTAAAGCTGAAGCAGACAAATGCGCCTTATACATGTCCTCATGGAAGACCTACCGTTTTAAAAATGACTCAATTAGAATTAGAAAAAAAATTCAAACGTGTTTTATAATTTTCCCATTGCATGGAGGTTAATATGCAAAAAATTTGTATCCTAGTAGGCCCTACGGCAGTAGGCAAAACAGACATATCTGTAAATCTTGCCAGAAATATTTGTGCTGAAATCATTTCAGCTGATTCAGCTCAAGTGTATAAACATATGGATATCGGAACAGCTAAAATTAAGAAGGAAGAAATGCAAAATATTAGACATTACATGGTTAATGAAGTTTCACCGAATGAATCATTTAGTGTTGCAGAATTTCGAAAGCGAGCAGAAATATATATTTCTAGAATAACTGATGCTGGCAAACTTCCACTAATAGTTGGTGGTACAGGTTTATATATAAATTCCTTGCTAAACAATCTTGACTTTACTTCTTCTTTTTGTGATGATGTTTTCAGAATTGAAATGCAAGAATTAGCCGCTTCTAAAGGAAATGTATCTTTGCATCAATTATTAGAACACATAGATCCTATCTCATATTTGAAGCTTAATCCAAATGATCTAAGAAGGGTAATTAGAGCTCTTGAAGTGTATAAATGCACAGGTAAACCCATTTCTTATTTTCAAGAGGAATCAAAAAAAACACCCCCTAAATATGAATTCTGCTATATAGGTCTTTCAATGAATAGAAAAGGTTTGTATGAAAAAATTGAAAAAAGAGTAGATTTCATGATAAATAATGGGCTTATAGATGAAGTAAAAAGTCTTATTGCTGCAGGTTACAATAAAAATCTAGTGTCGATGCAAGCACTTGGATATAAAGAAATCTCCAAGTATTTAGAAGGAGAGGTTACAATAGAAAAAGCAGTTGAATCAATAAAGAAAGGATCTAGAAATTATGCAAAAAGGCAATTAACTTGGTTCCGTAATGACAGTAGAGTATTTTGGTTAAACACAGATTGTTATCATAGGAAATCTGACTTGCAAGAAAATATAATAAGATATGTTGCAGGAAAATTTATATTAATATAGAATAAATATCAAATAAAATAATTATAATAAGAATATGCATGAATTTAGAAATGAAGGGTACTATTAATTGGATTTTAGATTTTAATATGGAGGGGTTTAGATGAATAAGGTGAACATAAACTTACAGGATGTATTTCTTAATCAGGTAAGGAAGGAACATATAAATATTACAATATTCTTAGTAAATGGTTTTCAATTAAAAGGCTTGGTAAAGGGTTTTGATAATTATACAATAGTATTAGATTCCGAGGGTAAGCAACAATTAGTCTATAAACATGCTGTTTCAACAATAATACCTATGAAGCAAATAAATTTCTCTTTTAGTGATAAAACTCAAGAAGTCAAATAACAGTCCATTAAAATAGTGTTTTCTAGCTATTTCAAATTTGAAATAGCTAATTTTATGAGGTGAAATAAATAATGAATGATAAAACAATAGAATATTTAACTAAAGAATTAAAGTTTAATAAAACAATTGTAGATTTATGTATTGAAGTTGAGAAAGAGATTACTATTGAATTCATGCATATAGATGAAATTAGGGAATTTAATCAATATAAAGTTCTTAGGGCGATGCAGAAAAATAAGTTAAGTGATACACACTTCAACTACTCAACTGGTTATGGTTATGGGGATATAGGTAGAGAAAATGTAGACAGAATATATGCCGATATTTTCAGAACTGAAGATGCTCTAGTAAGGCCTCACATTGTATCAGGTACTCATGCATTGTCACTTTGTTTTTATGGAATTTTAAGACCTGGAGATGAGTTATTAGCTATAACTGGTAAGCCTTATGATACATTGCATAATATTATTGGAATTGATGAAAGCCCATCAGGAAGTCTAAAAGATTTTGGAATTAACTATAGACAAGTAGACCTAACAAATGACGGTAAAATTGATTACACTCAGATATCAAAAAAAATTAATAATAAAACTAAACTTGTATTAATTCAGCGTTCAACTGGCTACAGTTGGAGGCCTTCACTAACTTTAAAGGATATTGGTGAATCAATTAACTTTATTAAAAATATTAATAAAGATATCATATGTATGGTTGATAATTGTTATGGGGAATTCATGGATTATCAAGAGCCAACTGAAGTCGGTGCTGATATTATTGCAGGATCGCTAATAAAAAATCCAGGAGGAGGAATTGCTCCTGTTGGTGGCTATGTAGCTGGTAAAAGAGAATTAGTTCAATTGGCATCAGAAAGAATGATCGCGCCTGGTATAGGAAAAGAATGTGGCGCTACATTAGGTGTGAACAGATTGTTCCTACAAGGATTATTTTTGGCTCCTCATGTGGTTTCTGAAGCCGTAAAAGGTGCAGTTTTTTGTTCGAGGATTTTTGAAAAACTGGGCTTTGAAGTAAATCCTCTATTTAATTCAAAGAGAAGTGATATCATACAGGCTATCAAATTTAACAACCGAGAATCTCTAATAGCATTTTGCCAAGGAATACAAAAGGGATCTCCAGTTGATTCTTTCGTGAATCCTGAACCATGGGATATGCCAGGATATAACGATCAAGTTATAATGGCTGCTGGAGGCTTTGTGCAAGGTTCATCAATTGAATTAAGCGCCGATGCACCTCTAAGATCTCCATATATTGCGTATCTGCAAGGTGGTTTAACTTTTGATCATGTAAAAATAGGAATACTATATGCATTGCAAAACTTAATCAATAAAAATCTAATTAAAATGTAGATTATAAAGAGGATTTTATAAAATAATAGAAAATATTTTTTAGATCTAATAATAATTTACATCATTAGTCACAAATGGTATAATGTATACATTATTAACGGCTAAAACAACGTACTAAAATATTGTAGTTATTTTAAAATATATAGTAATTAATATAATATATATAACAAGGAAGGTGCGTAGCGTGAAAAATCTTATTAATTCATTAAAGGAAGATCTAATTTATACTATAAATCCAAAAGAATATAACAGGTCCCAATTAATTGATTTATTGAAAATACATCCAGAAATAAAGTTTGTTTCTCTAGTGGGTATAGATTTAGCTGGGAATGATACTGACGAAAAAATTCCTATAAGCAATTTTTATGAAGACATTGATGAATTTCTAAATGGATCTATTCAGACAGATGGCTCAAGTGTTGTACTGCCTAATATAGCCACTTTGAATAACGGAAAAATTGACATAGTTCCAGATAAAGAATCAAAATGGTTCGTTGATTACAATTATGAAAATATAGACGCAGAGAACGGAAGACCAATAGGTTCTTTAAGGGTGCCTTCTTTTCTAATCCATAATAATAAAGAAGTGGACTCCCGCTCGGTACTTAAAAACGCAGTCAATAATTTCAAAAAATCTTTACTAGATATTTTCAGAAATAGTCAATATATTTGTGATTACTTTAAAATAGATTTTCAAGATATTTCCGATATTCTAATGACGTCTGCTACCGAATTAGAATTTTGGGTAAAGACGCCAAACGACAAGGCTGATATTGAAGCTTTGTCAGTCTCTCAAGTACTTCAAGAACAATATTGGAAAAGAACAAGAGGGGTTGTTAGAACTGCATTGGAGCAATCTCTTATGATAATGGGAAAGTATGGTCTTAGTCCTGAAATGGGCCATAAAGAAGTTGGAGGAATCCTAGCTCAACTAGATGATTCAGGAAATTTGAATCATATAATGGAACAGTTAGAAATTGATTGGAAGTATGATAATTCTCTTCAAGCTGCTGATAACGATCTTTTAGTTAGAATTCTAGTAAATGAGGTTTTTAGAAAAAATGGTTTGGAAGTTACATTCCAAGCGAAGCCTATTGAGGGAGTTGCCGGAAATGGTAAACACATTCATGTTGGTGCGGCTTTAAAACTAAAAAATGGTGAAATAATAAATTTATTTTCTGCTATAGACTCAAAAGAAGATTTTATTAGCCCAATTGGCTATGGTGCACTAATGGGACTGCTTAAAAACTATGAAGCTGTAAATCCATTTATTTCTTCCACAATAGATTCTCTTAATAGATTAAAGCCTGGATTTGAAGCGCCTATATGTATTGTTTCTTCTCTAGGCCATGATATTGAAACACCATCTCGTAATAGGACAGTTTTAGTGGGCTTAATAAGAGATATGAAAAATATGCTTTCTACAAGATTTGAGGTAAGATCACCAAACCCACTTACTAATTCTTATCTATCAATAGCAGCCATATATCAAACAATGCTAGACGGAATCAAAGCTGTAGTTACAGCCGAAAAAAGTTTAAATGAATTAGAAAAAGAAATTACTAAGGCACCAAACGAAGCTGGATTTTACCTTGAATATGGTAGAGCATACAGAAGTGAAGAAGATGTATTTGAACATTATACACTAGAGGAAAGAAATAATTATTTTGGGATACATCCATCAACAGTATATGAAAACATTAAAAACCTAAAAAGTTATCCAGATAAGATCAAAACACTTATGAATAACAATGTAATGGATTATCCAATAATAGAAAGTTTCTCAATAGCTGCAATATCAAGATGGACAACTGAGATTCTAAATAGAATGCTTCCGCAACATATAGATTTTGTTAGAAGCTGCAAACCACTACATCAAACACAAAACCCACAGGATCTTGATATTTCATATTGGACGCAAATAAATGAGCTTAGAAATAATATAATGAAAGATACTTTGAACTATAAATCTCTATGCACAAAGATTAGAGAGGCTGCAATAAATAAGAATTATGAGTTATTATCAGTTCTTCAGATAGAGATAAAAGTCAAAATAGATGAATTGAATAAATTATATAGTCTTTATAAGCGAAATCTTATAGATTTATAAATTTTTAACGTTTACACAATACTTAAAACGGTCTCTTTTAAACAAGAAAACACAAACTGAAAAGTTTGTGTTTTCTTGTTTAAAACTTCCTAAATACACCTGTAACTTTGCCTAAAATTTTAAGATCCTGGGTTATTATCGGTGAATAATTTGCATTTTGTGGCTGTAGCCTATAGTATCCATTGCTTTCCCTGTAAAAGGTCTTTACAGTTGCTTCTTCTTCATCTAATAAAGCTACCACCATATCACCATTTTGTGCTGTATTTTGCTGTCTAACAATTACATAATCACCATCTAGAATACCGGCATTAATCATACTATCGCCTTTTACTACTAGCATAAATGATGTTTCTCTTCCAATGAATTCAACAGGTATAGCAAAAGTATCTTCAATATTCTGCTGAGCTAATATAGGCAAGCCTGCTGTGACTCTTCCTAAAATAGGTATCTCAATAACTTCTTTCTTATATATATTCATTTCATCGCATAATATCTCAATAGCTCTAGGCTTCGTAGGATCACGTCTAATAAAGCCCTTCTTCTCTAATCTTTCAAGATGACCATGAACAGTAGAGGTAGATTTAAGATTCACAGCGTCACAAATTTCCCGGACGGAAGGGGGATATCCCTTTTTCTGCAATTCTTTTTTTATAAACTCCATTATTTGCATTTGCTTAATACTAAGATCATCATTATACATAATTTACACTCCAAATACCTATGTTTTTATTTTATTACTGATATTATAACATATTGTAGACATAATTCAAACATGTGTTCGTATTATTTAAAAAAATATATTGACACAGAACGTATATTCGTATATCCTATACATAGAACATATGTTCTATGTATAGGAGGAATGTTAAAATATGAAATTACATAATTATAGAGTGGTTAATAGAAAAAGATTCTTTACTTCTTCATTTTTAATTTTACTAATTACTTTAACAATATTGATATCTGGCTTATGTGTAAATGCCAATTCAAAAGAAAAGTATAATTTTACCGATGTCTATGTCCAAACCGGAGATTCTCTTTGGACGTTATCAGAAAAGGTTAATAACACAGATTTAGAAATAAGAGATTATATAGATAATGTTATCAGCATTAATAATTTAAATGGGGGCTCCATAATGCCAGGACAATTATTGCATTTCCCCATAAGCAAATAAATATTATTCTTCTTAGTAGTTGTTATTTGTGATAAAATATATATAGAAACTACTTTTACAGAAGAAATTTTTGGAGGAATAGCATTATGTCTAAACAATGTATAATAGAGAATAGGATATGCTCCGAATGTGGAGAATGTGATATTTGTGATTTGGATAGTAACAAGTTGTGTGATAATTGCTGTAAATGCATAGATAGCGAATCAGATTATAAAACAATTGATATTGATGAGATAATAGAAGATGAAGAAATCTCAATTTCTGAAGAATATGAAATTTCACAATGGAAATATGGTGAAGAATATGAAGTTGACTATTCAAGTAATACTGAAGAATAAGATATAGTCTACATAATAATTATTATGTAGACTATATCTTATTCTTCAGACAATGGATTTGACTTTATAGCCTGTCTTAAACGTTCATCATCTACATGTGTGTATATTTGTGTTGTTGAGATATTCTCATGGCCCAATATTTGCTGTAATACTCTAATATCAACATTTCCATACTTATACATTAAGGTTGCTGCAGTATGTCTTAATTTGTGTGTTGAAAATTTATTTGAATCCAACCCAGCACTTTCAATATACTTTTTCACAATATGCTGAACAGTTCTCTTACTTATACGTTTTTTTCTTTCACTCAAAAACAATGCATTTCTATCTATGACACCGTCAGTTTGTCTATCTTTTCTATAGTTATCAATTGCACTTATGCAAGCTTTATTTAAATAAACAGTTCTTTCTTTATTTCCTTTACCTATAACGGTTAGCGTATCTTCTGATATTTTATCCATATCAATTCCAGTTAATTCTGATAGACGAAGTCCACAATTTAAAAATAATGTTATAATTGCAAAATCTCTCGACATATTTTCTCCATCAACACTTGCTAACAGTTTCTTACTTTCAGCCAAAGTTAAATGAATAGGGTGTCTGCTGTCAATTTTAGGAGTTTCTAATTCTTCAGCAGGGTTTTGGTCGATTGTTTTAACTTTAGTATGTAAATACTTGAAATAGGACCTCAGACATGCAACTTTCCGAGCACGAGCATAACTTTTATTATCACGATAATTAGATACATATGATAGAAATGCATACAAATCAATTAGATTAATAGCCTTAATGAAATTATCATCAAGTTCATTGATTAAAATGTTATCCATGTCATAATCTGAATCAGCTAATGTATTATTTTTCCTGTTTTTCATGAATTTAAAGAAAACTTCTAAGTCATAAGCATAAGCTTGAATTGTATTTTTGGATTTTCCTTTGATAGTTCCAATATAATTTAAGAAATCGATGACAGATGTAGGCAATTTATTCAAGTTACCACTTCCCTATCATTATTTTGATTACATTGCGCGAAATAAACATTTCGTGCAATTATAAATTCGACATTTATTATAAAAATCCTTCAAAATAAATAAATTTTTAATAATTATTTTGGAGGATTAGCTATTTTATTCATATAATCATGCAATTAATCAGCACTAGATAAAAATACATGTTGACTTTATTCCCTATTTTTTATATAATAAGTATTGTTCTCAGGGGTATAGCTCAACTGGTAGAGTAGCGGTCTCCAAAACCGTTGGTTGAGGGTTCAAGTCCTTCTGCCCCTGCCAATCATATTAATGATTGCATGGCTTTCACTCTATATTACATAATATAAATTCAATAAGATTTTTACTCATTATTAAAAAAAAAGTTTTTATTAATGAGTTTTTGTTATTTTAATATTTATTATATTCAATAGCATATCACTTAATTTATAACCTCATATTTCGCTTCTTAGCATTTTCTATCGGCGTAGAATACATTTGTATTCCACGCCGATTTTCTTTGCTTAGAAGCGATATAAACACGTCATTTTTATGAACTTTATGAATTATTTAATATATTATACTATCTAATAAGTAATTTTGATGATTTTTAAGAATACTATTACATATTTAGCAAATCTACTCCTTTTCTTACTTAAACCTTGCAAAATGGTATGGTATTATTAGATAGATAAAGTTATGATTTTTTATATCATTAATTATCTTTTAAATTTAACAGCATCGTTGAATTTAAAATAACTGCAACCGAGCCTATGTTATGAACTAATGCACCCAAAACGGGATTAAGTATACCTGTGATAGCGAGGATGATAGCAATAAAATTAAGACCCATAGAAAGAAAAACATTTAGCTTAATGGTTCTCATTGTTTTTTGTGATAGCTTGATAAGGTAAGGTATTCGCTGAATATCGTCACTCACTAGCGCAACATCTGCAGCTTCCACTGCAATGTCACTTCCAACGCCACCCATTGCAATGCCGACATAAGCAACTTTTAATGCAAGAGCATCATTAACACCATCACCAACCATGCAAACTGGTTCACCATTATCCTGATAAAAAATAATGGTATTCATTTTATCTTCCGGCAATTGCTCTGCTTTTACATCACTAATACCAACAAGTTCTGCCATGTGATTTGCCGCATGCGAGTTATCCCCTGTTAACAGTAGTATTTTTACATCAAGTGAATAGATACGCTCCACCATACTTTTCGCATCGCTTCTTAATGTATCAGACAATGCAATGAAACCAATTAATTCATTCTCCACACTAACAAAAATAGTAGTGCAGCCATCATCTATAAATTGCTTAGCAGCGATAAGGATCTTATTTGGAAGTTTCATACTTTTTTCCATAAATAATTCTTTATTTCCTGCTATAATATGTTTATTATCAACTACTGCGCTAACTCCACGTCCTGGCAACAGAACAAAATTTCGTGGTTCGAACAATTCCATTTTCACTTTTGCAAAGTTCAGTATAGCGCGACCAAGAGGATGTTCTGAGTACTGTTCTGCTGAAGCCGTAAGGGCTAGCAGATTATCTTCAGAGAAATTTGATGAAAAACTTCTCGCGGCAATAACCTCAGGTTTTCCATAAGTAATAGTTCCAGTTTTGTCAAAAGCTATACGTTTTATCTTAGAAAGACGTTCTAGCGCATCACCTGTGCGGATAAGTATTCCGTACCTAGTAGCGTTACCAATCCCCGCCATAATGGCAGTGGGAGTTGCGAGTACCAAGGCACATGGACAAAACACCACCAAAATTGTTACTGCTCGTATTACCTCACCTGTAAAAAACCAAGTAATAACAGCAGAACTTAATGCAATCATAACAATCCAAGTCGCCCAACTATCGGTAAGCCCTACAATAGGTGCTTTGCTTGCGTCTGCTTGCTCTACAAGTCTTATCATACGTTGCAATGAACTGTCTTCTCCAACCTTTGTGGCTTTCATTTCAAAGGTACCAAACTGATTTGCTGTTCCGCTGAATACCTCATCACCAGTTCCTTTATCTACAGGAAGACTCTCTCCTGTCATAACAGATTGGTTAATTGATGTATGCCCTAACGTGATGATACCATCTACTGCAACAGTTTCCCCTGCAAGCACACGTATAATATCATCTACTTGAACTTGCTCGGCAGGAATAACACTTTCAACTCCATCTCTTACAACTCTTGCGGTTCGTGGCGTAAGAGAAATCAGTTTTTCAATACCTTCACGAGCTTTACGAACAGTACGTTCTTCTAATAGTGAACCAATTGTCATTATAAAAGTAACTTCACCTGCGGCAAAAGTTTCACCAATAATAACTGCGGCAATTAATGCAATAGCTACCAATAAATCAGCTTTGATGTCAAATCTATAGACTAGACCTATGAATGCCCCTTTGATAATTGGAAAACCACAAAGAATGATCGATATCCAAGCAAAATCTAAAGGAACAAATTCTAAACGTATATTGAAAAAACTTAACAGTAGAGCTATTCCTGAAATTACGGTATAGAAAATAGTCCGATTTTCTTCTTCATAAAACCAATGCTTTAGTTTATTCATATTACCACACTCCATTAACTCATTCTAGAAAAGTGTTCCACAGCCTTTGCTAAGTCTGCGATTGTTTTGTTGGCATCGCCATGTTTAATGCCCTCTTTTACACAGTGTTGTAGATGTCCCTCTAAAACAACTTGTCCGACTTTATGTAATGCTCCCTTAGCAGCACCAATTTGGATTAAAATGTCTTCACAAGGAATATCTTTTTCTAGCATTTCAGATATTGCAGTAAGCTGTCCCTGTATTTTCTTAATTCTTGTTTTTAAATTCGGAATATCCATACATTCGCGCATAATCAAACCTCCACAAATTAATGCTATTGTATACCTATAGGGGTATAGGTATACAATAGCATTAATTTGTTTACTCGTCAATTGTTCCCAATAAGTCTTATTATTCATTTCTGTCCAACTATATGTTTGGATTTTAAACACAGTAGCAATAATTTTGTATCTATACTATGAAATATCGTCCTACATTAATCAAAAAAAATTCTTCAATTTAGACTTGAAGAATTTTAAATGTACTAAAGTATATTTAAACTTTTAATTCCACTTTAATATTTAAGATATCAATATTCTCTCTTAATAATGAATATATATGATTTTCAAGAAATTCATCAACTTGCTCTTCAGATCTTCCTGTATAGTTTTTTGCACTGATTACCCCTTGGATCTGATTAATATCAAGATTAAATTCTTTATCATTACAAATAAGCTCTAATAAATTATTATCAAGGCCATCTTCCTTAACTCTTTTTGCTGCTTCTAAGGAGTACTTTCTAATTTTTTCATGTAACTCTTGTCTGTCTCCTCCATTTTTAACAGCTTGCATTATAATGTTTTCAGTAGCCATAAACGGCAACTCTTGTTCTATATGCTTATTTATCATTTTTTCATATACCACTAGTCCTGAAGTTACATTCATCATAATATCCAATATCGAATCTATAGCAAGAAAAGCTTGAGGTATAGATATTCTTTTATTGGCAGAGTCATCGAGAGTTCTTTCAAACCATTGGGAAGCTGCTGTTATTGCCGGATTTAACGAATTTATAATTACATACCTAGCTAAAGCAGCTATTCTTTCACATCTCATAGGATTTCTTTTGTAAGCCATTGCAGAAGACCCAATTTGATTCTTTTCAAAAGGTTCTTCTATTTCTTTAAGACTTTGTAGTAATCTTATATCATTGCTAAATTTATGTGCAGATTCGGCTATTTGTTGCAGAACATTCATAACCTGACTATCTAGTTTTCTAGAGTATGTCTGTCCTGAAACCGGAAATACTTGCTCAAAACCCATTTTTTTTGCAATAAGATTATCTAGCTTCTTAACCTTATCATGATCCTCTTCAAAAAGCTCATAAAAACTAGCCTGAGTTCCAGTTGTTCCTTTAGCCCCTCTAAGTTTCATGCGATTTAGCTGAAACCGAACATCCTCAAGATCCATTAAAAAATCTTGAATCCACAGACAACCACGCTTTCCAACCGTGGTAAGCTGAGCAGGCTGAAAATGTGTAAACCCTAAAGTTGGAATGCCTTTGTGTTTCAGCGCAAACTGCGTAAGGTTATTAATGACGTTAATAATCTTATTCCTAATTACTTTTAGTCCTTCCGTCATCTGAATTACATCAGTATTATCACCTACAAATGCACTTGTTGCTCCAAGGTGTATTATGGGTTTTGCATTTGGGCATTGTAATCCAAAAGCATAAACATGAGACATAACATCATGTCTTGTTTCCTTCTCTCTTTTTTTGGCTTCATCATAGTTAATATCAAATATATGACATTTCATTTCATTTACTTGTTCTGATGAAATATTCAAACCCAGCTCCATTTCACCTTCGGCAAGAGCAATCCATAATTTTCTCCAAGTTGAAAATTTGTAATCATCCGAAAAAATATACAGCATTTCTTTGCTAGCATATCTTTCAATTAATGGATTTTGATATTCATTCGTTCCCACTTATATTACCTTCCTACTTTAAATTCTTCTGTAAAAATTCTTCAAGTTTGTCTAACCCTGAAACAATAGTTTCCATGGATGTTGCATATGATAATCTTATAAAATTATCAGTGCCGAAAGCTGATCCTGGTATAACTGCTATATTAGCTTTCTCCAGCAAAATATATGAAAAGTCCATTGACGTATGTATTTTTATGTCACACAAATTTTTTCCAATATATTCACTAATATCTACATATACATAAAATGCTCCTTCTGGTTTTATGCAATTCAATCCTGGCATCGAGCTTAATCTTTCATACATATAATTTCTTCTTTTCTCAAACTCCATGACCATATTCAAAACATTCTCTTGAGGACCATTTAATGCCACAGTTGATGCGTATTGTGTTATTGAATTAGGATGAGAAACAGCATGGCTTTGTATACTAGACATTGCTTTAGTAATTTTTTCATTTGCAGCTGTGTATCCTAACCTCCAGCCTGTCATCGCATACGCTTTTGACATACCGTTAATTAATATAGTACGTTCCTTTATGTCTTCACCTAATTCAGCTATACTTACGTGTTGTTTTCCATCGTAAACTAGCTTTTCATATATTTCATCAGAAACAACAAGTAAGTTTTTTTCAACCGCAATATCTGCTATATCCTGAAGTTCTTCTCTTGAATAAATTGAGCCAGTTGGGTTATTTGGTGTATTTAAAAGAATTACTTTTGTTTTTTTAGTAATCGCATTTAAAAGTTCTTCTTTTTTCATTTTAAAGTTATTTTCTTTTTTTGTATTAACTAGAACTGGAATACCATCATTTAGTTTAATTATTTCTGTGTAGCTAACCCAATAAGGTACAGGTACAATAACTTCATCTCCTAAATTAAGTATGGCAGCAAACGCATTTGAAAGTGAGTGTTTAGCGCCACTAGAAGCAATAATTTGGCTTGGCTTATAGTCCAGATTATTATCTCTCTTTAATTTACTACAAATTGCTTTCCTTAATTCGATGGTTCCCTGAGCAGCCGTATATCTAGTGAGCCCCTTGCTTATAGCTTCAATAGCCCCTTTATTGATATATTCAGGTGTGTCAAAATCTGGCTCTCCTGCACCAAAGCCGTAAACTATCATTCCATCCTCAATCATTTGATTCAATTTCGCAGTTATCGCCAATGTTATTGAAGGGGTAATATTTAAAGCTTTATTTGATAATTGATTTTCCATTTTATAACCTCCATTATTATATTGTGTTTGAAGCTTTTTTAATTTGCTGTACTAATGAATAGTCTACGAACACATTCCCCAGTATTGGTTCGTTATTAATAAACATGCCATGACAATCAGATCCACCTGTAATGAGAAGTCTTCTTTCCTTTGCAGTTTTAAGCAATTCAGATATTATGTTTGCACTGTGTTTTGTATGGTAAACTTCTATCCCTTTGATACCTAAATCAAGAATTTCATTAATGTATTTTTTTTTCGCTATTAAGCCTGGATGTGCAATTACAGGGACTCCTCCAACGGACTCAATAAGCTCTATAGCCTCACCTACGCTAAGTCTATATCTTTCAACATAAGCTGGCCTATTTTTCCCTAAATAGTTGTCAAAAGCTGCTTTCATATTTGATGCATAGCCCTTTTCAACTAAAACACGCGCTATGTGTGGCCTTCCAATACTTGTGTTATTAACATTAATCTTTAAGTTTTCAAAATCAATTATGATGCCCATTGAATTTAGCTTGTTAATTATTTTAATCATTCTACTATATCTACTATCTCTTATAAATTCTAACTTTTCTTCTAGTTTTTTTGATTTATAATCTATAAAATAACCTAAAATATGTATTTCTTCATCAAAGTACTGAGAATTTAATTCAATGCCTGGAATTATCTCAATATTTAAGTTTAAAGATGCACATCTTGCCTCATTTACACCATTTACGCTATCATGATCTGTTATTCCTATGGCTCTTACTTTTTTTATATTAGCCCATTCAACAACCTCTGTTGGAGTAAGAAGCCCATCAGATGCTGTAGTATGTATGTGTAAGTCAGCTATATCCATGCTCTTTGCCTCCAGGAAGAATTACTATATTGTATATTATATCACTATTTTACTTTCAAATGCTTATAAAAGTCTTTTTTTTATATCAAATTTGAAAGCCTTGCTACTTTAGAAGTAGGAAAATCTATCTAGGTCCTATAATTAATTTTATTGCAGTTCTTTTCTCTCCATCAATCTCAATATCAGTAAAAGCAGGAATTCACATCATATCCATGCCTATAGGTGCAACAAACCCTCTAGCTATGGCTACGGCTTTAATTGCTTGATTAATCGCACCGGCTCCAACCATTTGTATTTCAGCCTTTCCTCTTTCTCTTAAAACCCCTGCTAGAGCTCCTGCTACAGAGTTGGAATTAGACTTTGCTGATACTTTTAATATTTCCAATTGTTGTCCCCCCACAATAATTAACAATCTACACAGAATATTCTACATAATTTTATGAAATCCTCTATATTATCGTTTTTATTTACATAATATTGAATATTTTAGCCACTTAACTTTGTCTATAAAGCAACCGTTTAATATCAGTTAATTTATTTTCATTGTTGAAATCAAAAATAATTGATCCGAAAATTGCATTTCCTTTTGCTACTTCAAACCTACTTGGAAGGGAAGTAATAAATTTATGTATTACTATGTTCTTTTCCATTCCCAAAACAGATTCAAAGGGGCCAGTCATACCTACATCAGTTATATATCCAGTTCCATTTGGCAAAATAATTTCATCTGATGTTTGAACATGTGTATGTGTTCCGAAAATTGCCGATATTCTACCATCTAAATACCACCCCATGGCTATTTTCTCCGATGTCGCTTCAGCATGAAAATCAAGTATTGTAATATCTGCTTTTTCTTTTATATTGCTTAATATATTATCGATTGTTTTAAAGGGACATTCTAGACATTCCATGAATACCCTTCCACACATATTAATTACGGCAATTCTAATCCCTTTTTTTTCGACTATTGTATACCCAACACCTGGTGTATGCTCGGGATAATTTGCCGGCCTAATAATTCTATCTGTAACATTAATAAAATCAAACACTTCTTTTTTCGACCAAGAATGGTTTCCTAAAGTAATTACATCTATGTCCATTGAAATTAGCTCATCAAATATTTCTTTTGTAATGCCAAGTCCACCTGCACTATTCTCTCCATTTGCTATTATAAAGTCAATGGATTCTTCATTTATAATTCTATTAAGATTTTGTTTTAAATAATTTCTGCCTGACCTTCCAACTATATCACCTATGCAAAGAATTTTCATATTTTCCTCCATTATAATAATAATTATGTTAAAAAAAGGCGGCTTTCGCCGCACCTTCTTATTTTGCATATTCAATTGCTCTAGTTTCTCTTATAACATTGATCTTAATTTGTCCTGGATACTCTAATTGTTCTTCAACTTTTTTTACAATTTCCCTAGCAATAAGAACTATTTGAGCATCATCAATGATTTCTGGTTTTACCATTATCCTAATTTCTCGACCTGCTTGAATAGCAAAAGACTTTTCTACTCCATCGAATGAATTAGCTATTTCTTCTAGCTTCTCTAAACGTTTTATATAGGACTCTAATGTTTCTCTTCTTGCACCCGGTCTTGCAGCAGAAACAGCATCAGCAGCTTGAACTAAAATAGCTTCAACTGTTGTAGCTTCTACGTCTCCATGATGCGCAGCTATGGCATGTACGACCTCAGCTGATTCCCTATATTTTTTTGCTAAGTCGGCCCCAATTTGTACATGTGGCCCCTCAACTTCGTGGTCTACGGCTTTACCTATGTCATGAAGTAACCCGGCTCTCTTTGCAAGTTTAATATCTGCACCTAATTCAGCAGCCATAGATGCCGCTAAATGTGCAACTTCTATGGAATGCTTTAATACGTTCTGTCCATAACTTGTTCTAAAAGTTAATCTACCCAATAATTTAATAATCTCTGGGTGAAGTCCGTGTACTCCAGTATCAAAAGTAGCCTGTTCACCTTGTTCTCTAAGGAAATTATCTACTTCTTTCTTAGCTTTTTCAACCATTTCTTCAATTCTTGCAGGATGAATTCTGCCATCTGCAATTAGCTTTTCTAACGCAATTCTTGCTACTTCTCTTCTTATCGGATCAAATCCTGACAAAATAACTGCTTCAGGTGTATCATCAATTATTAAATCAACTCCGGTTAATGTTTCTAATGTTCTTATATTTCTACCTTCTCTACCGATTATTCTACCCTTCATTTCATCATTTGGGAGCGTCACAACCGATACTGTTGTCTCAGCAACATGATCAGCAGAACACTTCTGAATTGCATAAGATACTATTTCTCTAGCCCTTCTGTCGCCTTCTTCTTTAGCTTTAGATTCAATATCCTTTATCATCATAGCAGCTTCATGTCTAATTTTCTTCTCAATATCGTTAAGTAAAAGCTGTTTCGCATCTTCAGATGAAAGTCCTGATAATCTCTCAAGTTCATTTAACTGACTCTTATATAATTCTTGTATATCTTCATGTGTCTTTTGTATTTCCTTTTGCTTTTTATTCATGGTTTCTTCTCTTTGCTCAAGAGTTTCAACCTTTTTATCGAGCATTTCTTCTCTTTGAAGTAATCTTCTTTCTATTCTTTGAATTTCACTTCTTCTATCTCTTATTTCTCTATCAAGTTCAGATCTAGATTTATGAATTTCCTCTTTTGCTTCAAGCAGAACTTCTTTCTTGGATGTTTCTGCTTGTTTCTTTGCATCCGCAACAATGCTAAGAGCCAATGTCTCAGCGTTCTTTATTTTTCTTTCAGCTATATATCTTCTAACTAGATAACCAACTATTAAGCCAATAATTAAGCCACCTAGTCCAATTAGCATATAATATACAAATTCGATAGTAATTTCACCTCCTTTATTAAGTTTTAATATTAAAAGAACATTTACATTCAATATAAGATTATTGAAAATAGAAATATTTTATAATACCTTGATACACCATATCAAAGTAATTTTATAACTTTTACATTTTTTTGTCAAGTTGTATCAAATATAGTAAATATAATATATAAGATTAAAAGTAATCTTCAATATTTTCATTTATAATTTTATTAAGCACTTCTTTACAAATATCATAGCTATATCCCTTTCTAATTAAAAAATTCATTGTTTTTACTTTTTTTACTTCGGTATCTCCTTTAATTAAACGGTACTTTTTCTTTGCTATATCAAATGCTGTTTTATATTCATCTATTATAATCCCTTCCATTTTCTCTTGAATCAGATATTTATCTATGCCCTTTTTTAAAAGCTTATTAAGAAGAATTCTTTTATTAAAACCAGGCAAATCTTTTCTTACATTAATCCAGTTTTCAGCATACCTTATATCATTAATAAGACCTAGATCTTTCAGCTTATCTATAATATCTAATATTATTTTTTCTTCAGTATCCTTAGATTTCAATTTCAAAATTAATTCTTGTTCAGTTTTATCAGATTCGCCTAATAAATATAATGAATAATTATAAGCTTTTTTATATTCTTTAGTATTTTGCTCCATATCTGTACTCCTAATTAAAAAATTTTTATATTTCAACATTATAATAAGGTGTGTATAAATGCTTATGAACCCTATCTAACGATAGGGTTCATAAAACTAAATATCTGCGTCATTGTCAGAAACATCATTAGAAACATTTTTTGTTTTCGATGCTCCCACATTCAATAATTCTCTCAATCTGTTTTCAATGCTTAAAGCTAACTCCGGATTATCCTTTAGATATTGTTTGGAGTTCTCTCTTCCTTGTCCAAGTCTTGTATCATCATAAGAAAACCATGCTCCGCTTTTTTGAACGATATCATTGTTTACTGCTACATCTAAAATATTGCCTATTTTTGATATACCCTCGCCATAAATAATGTCAAATTCTGCTTGTTTAAAAGGAGGAGCGATTTTATTTTTTACAACTTTTACTTTTGTTCTATTTCCAATAATATCAGTACCGGATTTTATATTATCAATTTTTCTTACATCTAGACGAACGGATGCATAAAATTTCAACGCCTTGCCTCCAGGTGTAGTTTCTGGGTTCCCAAACATAACACCTATTTTTTCTCTAAGTTGATTAATAAATATTACAGTAGTATTTGATTTGCTAATTGAACCTGCAAGTTTTCTTAAAGCTTGTGACATAAGTCTTGCTTGAAGGCCCATGTGTGAGTCTCCCATTTCCCCTTCTATTTCTGCTTTAGGCACCAATGCCGCAACTGAGTCAACAACGACTATATCAATTGCACCGCTTCGCACCAAAGACTCTGTTATCTCAAGAGCTTGCTCTCCTGTATCTGGCTGTGAAACAATAAGGTTACCTATATCAACACCTAGTTTTTGTGCATATAAAGAGTCTAAAGCATGCTCGGCATCTATAAAAGCTGCTTCTCCCCCCGCTTTTTGTGCTTCCGCAATTACATGAAGAGCAAGAGTGGTTTTTCCAGATGATTCAGGTCCGAAAATTTCAATAATTCTTCCTCTTGGCAAACCGCCTATACCCAATGCAATATCTAAATCTAGTGATCCAGTTGAAATAAACTCCATTTGAGCTATTGCGGAATCACCAAGCTTCATTATTGCTCCTTTTCCGAATTGCTTTTCAATCTGCCCCATAACAGCTTCTATTGCTTTCTTTTTATCGTTCATAAAATTGCAGGTCACCCTGCTGCACCTACCCTTCATCTGCTTAGTCGAACATTTGTTCTATATAAATTATATTATAATAATTCCTTTAAGTCAAATCAATTATATAATATTTACCAAAATTTTTATACTTGTAAAAACTCTCTTCTAATAATATCTAGCGCTCTAGAACTAGCATTCCTTCTTATTCTTTCTCTATCACCACTAAATTTTTCTTTAAATATTTTAACATTATCATCATAACTAATAGAGATATATACAAGTCCTATTGGCTTCTCTTTAGTTCCACCTTCAGGTCCTGCTATTCCAGTTATTGATAGTCCAATACTAGTATTCGAAATATTTTTTATGCCTATTGCCATTTCTTTTGACGTCTCCGGACTTACCGCTCCATAATTATTAAGAGTCTCCTGACGAACTCCCAAAAATTTATTTTTAGATTCATTAGAATATGTGACTATACTATTTGTAAATACTTTAGATGCGCCAGGAACATTGGTAATTCTACTGGATATTAGGCCGCCTGTGCAGGATTCTGCTATGGATATGGTCTTTTCTCTTCTTATCAGTTCCCCTACAACGACACTTTCCAAAGTATCTAAATCATTACCAAAAATATTTTCTCCAAGTATAACTTTTACTTTTGACTCTAAATCCAATATTAATTCATTTGCAACTCTTTCATCAATTGACTTTGCCGTAATCCTAAGGTGTACTTCACTATCCTTAGCATAAGGAGCAATTGTAGGGTTTGTTTGAAAATCAAATATAGCCTTTAGCTTTTCTTGTACTAGCGGTTCTTCAATTCCTATAACTTTTAATGTTTTCGATTTAATTATATTCTCACTTTTACTTCTTAAATAATGATATATCTTTTTATCAAACATAGGTATTAGTTCCTTTGGAGGACCTGGCAATAAAATTATTATTTTACCATTCTTCTCAATAATTAGCCCCGGAGCAGTACCATTATCATTTTCAATTATATTAGCGTGCTTAGGCACTAATGCTTGTTTCTCGTTACAAATAGGCATCTTTTTATTTAAAATATCATAATGTCTTTTAATTTTGTCTAAAGTGTAATGATCTAATTCCATAGGTATTTCTAAAGCTTTACATACTGCCTCTTTTGTTAAATCATCATCAGTTGGACCAAGCCCTCCAGAAGTAACAATTATGTCAGTCCTTTGAAGGCTATTTCTAATAACTTCAACTACTCTTTCCATATTATCTCCAACCGAAATATGATAATGAACATCATAACCTAATTCAGCCATTCTCCTTGAAATATATTGTGCATTAGTATTAACTATATCTCCTAGAACTAGCTCAGTACCGACAGAAATAATTTCACATTTCATTTTCAAACCTCCAAAAAATATTTGCCATACTTTCGTACAGCAAAATTTATTTCATAAATAATAAAGTAACTACTGCGAATAAATAAATATATTCTATAATTACATGTTTTTTGAAAAAACGATTCTATTTTTATAAAAATAATCAAACCCTGATATCACTGTAATAGCTAAAGTCAGATATATAAGTATTGTATCTAAAGGAAAACCAATAATCATCAGCATATAAGGTCTACCAATCAATGCAATGACAGTCACCATTTGTATTACGGTCTTAATCTTTCCAAAATTACTAGCAGCAATTACAATATCTTGTGATGCTGCAATACTTCTTAATCCAGTTACTGCGAATTCTCTTGCTAATATTATAAAAACAATCCATGCATCTATTCTTTCTATTTCAATTAACTGAACAAAAGCTGCTGTCACAAGAAGTTTATCCGCCAAAGGATCTAAGAACTTGCCCATATCAGTAATTAAATTATACTTCCTCGCTAAATGCCCATCAAGTTTATCCGTTAAAGATGCTAATAGAAAAATACATAATGCTATTTCCATATTATATGGTACTCTAACTATCATAAAAAACATAAAAACAGGTATTAACAGTATCCTAATTACGGTTATCTTATTAGCAATGTTCATCTTTATACTCTCCTTGCAAATCATATTCTGATGCACTTGTGATCAAAATATGATAAAAGTTACCAAACAACATTGGGTTCTTTGATTTTATATAAACAGATCCATCAATTTCAGGTGTATCTTTATAACTTCTCCCAATGTATCTGTTTCCTTCTTTGCTTTCAACAAGTATTTTAAGAACCTTACCAATTGTCCCTAGATTTTTTTCTAATGATATTTTCTGTTGAATTGCCATTAAATTTTCTTGTCTAAATACCTTAACTTTTTCTGTTATTTGATTTTCCATTTTATATGCAGGTGTATCTTCTTCACGCGAATACATAAAGGCACCAAGCCTATCAAACTTGATTTCTTTTACAAACTCAACAAGTTCATCAAAATCAGCCTGAGTTTCCCCTGGGAATCCAACTATAATTGAAGTTCTTATTACAATATCAGGCATTTTTGCTCTCAACTTTTTTATTAACTCGATAATATCTTTCTTCTTGGTTCTTCTAGCCATGCTTTTTAATATGCTATCGCTAGCATGTTGGATTGGTATATCTATGTAATTGCAAATCTTTTCTTCATTTGCAATTACATCAATAAGATCATCTGTAAAATTATCTGGGTATGCATATAATACTCTTATCCACTCTATACCTTTTATATTTGCTAATGTTTTTAATAGTTCTGGAAGTCTAAATTTATTATAAATATCAATTCCATATCTTGTTGTATCTTGTGCAATTACAATTATTTCTTTTATGCCATTATTAGCTAGATGCTTCGCTTCTTCAATAATGCTTTCGAATTTTCTACTTCTATATCTCCCTCTTAATGCTGGAATAATGCAAAATGTACATTTATTATCACAGCCTTCAGCAATTTTCAAATACGCATATGTTCCGATTGTAGATATTATTCTAGGTAGTTCATCAATATTTACTGTTTCTTGATTCCCATATCTTATTACCTTTTCACCTTTATATGTTTCCTCAATAATTTCTAAAATATCTTTATAATCACCTGTCCCCACAACTGCGTCAACTTCAGGTATTTCATCAAGCAGTTGCTCCCTATATCTTTCTGCAAGACACCCTGATACTATTAAAATTTTACATTTTCCCTTCTTTTTATATTGGCCCATCTCTATGATTGATGTAATAGATTCCTCTTTTGCACTTTCAATAAAGCCACAAGTATTTACAATAATAACTTCTGCATTGATTTCATTATTTGTAACTTCAAAATCGTTATTAGATAAAATATTTAGCATTACTTCTGAATCAATCAAATTCTTTGAACATCCAAGAGAAACCAACGCTATCGTCCTCTTCAAAAAAATCTCTCCTTTAAATCTTTATCTATTAGAAATAATATAATATGAAATATTACCCAGGCAATAAATTTTGCCAAATTAGGTGCTTATTAAGCTTTAAGTCACTATATCTCCCCAATTATGCATTTTACTCTAAATTACTCCATATATTTATAAAATTAACAAATATTCTGATGGATTTTGTAGAAATTATAGCATTTCTTCGAAATCCTCTTTACTAATCAGTACCTTTCTCGGCCTGCTTCCTTCATATTCTCCTATTATTCGACGTGCTTCCATTTCGTCAATTAATCTAGCCGCTCTATTATAACCTATTCTGAGTCTTCTTTGTAGCATTGAAACTGAAGCTTGTTCAGTTTCAACAACCATTCTTATAGCCTCTTTTAATAGTGTATCAACTTCTTCATTGGAAATTGCAGCTTCATCATCCAATTCTTTTATAATTTCCTCATTGTATTTAGTAGGAGTCTGATCCTTAATAAAGCTAACAAGTTTTTCCACTTCTTTCTCAGAAATGAAAGCTCCTTGGACTCTAATTGGTTTGGGCTCACCAGAAGGATAAAAAAGCATATCACCCTTTCCAAGTAACTTTTCTGCTCCGCCCATATCCAATATTGTTCTAGAGTCTATTTGAGAAGATACTGAGAAAGAAATTCTAGATGGAATATTGGCTTTTATTATACCTGTTATTACATCTACTGATGGTCTTTGTGTCGCCACAACAAGATGAATTCCAGCTGCCCTAGCCATCTGAGCTAGTCTACATATACAATCCTCTACTTCACCAGGTGCAACCATCATTAAATCAGCTAACTCATCTATAATTACAACTATCTGGGGCATTTTTTCTAAGCTTTCTTTATTTAGAGAATTATATCCACTAATATCTCTCACGCTATTGGCAGCAAATTTTTTATACCTATCAGTCATTTCATTTACTGCCCAGTTCAATGCACTTGATGCTTTTTTAGGATCGGTTACAACTGGTATTAATAAATGTGGTATATTGTTATATATGCTAAGTTCTACAACTTTTGGATCGATCATCAAAAGTTTTACTTCATCGGGTTTTGCTTTATATAAAATACTAGTAATTAGGGTATTTATACACACGCTTTTACCGGAGCCTGTCGCACCTGCTATCAATAAATGAGGCATCTTAGCTAAATCTGCAACTATATTAGCACCTGCTACATCCTTACCAATTGCAAAAGATATTTTTGATTTATTATTTTTAAACTCAGGTGACTCAATTACTTCTCTTAAATGCACTATAGAAATATCTTTATTGGGTACTTCAATCCCAACTGCAGCCTTTCCAGGTATAGGAGCCTCTATTCTCACGCCTGCAGAGGCTAAACTCAAAGAAATATCATCTGATAAGTTTACTATCTTGCTAACTTTTACCCCTGGACTTAATTGTAGTTCATATCTTGTAATCGTAGGGCCTTTTGAAATCTGAGAAACTGTGGCGCTTACACCAAAGCTTTTTAGCGTCTCATTAAGAATATTCGCATTGTTTATAACTTCTTTTTTAGAATTTCCAACTTTTGATTCAATAGGTAAAGTTAAAATATTAGTATCAGGTAATTTATAATCAAATACCTGACGTTCTATACATATAGACAAATCTTTTTGTATAGTAGCTGATGTATTTAAATCCCTTTTGAGTTCCCTGACTTTACTAAATTTCTTCTCTGGCTGTTCAATTTCAGCGTCAGAATCTACCTTGCTATTAAAATTCTTATCAAAGTTTTTTGTAAAGTCTAGAATCTTAATTTTTTTATCAATCTCTTCAATTTTTTCATCCTCTATAATTACTTGTTCATTACTTGATGTAATATTATTCGTAATGGTTTCTTTCTTATTATTTGCAAATAACCCAACAATATTTTTTTTAAAGCTTAATAATCTAACTAATATTTTATTTTTCATTTGACTAAAAAATATTGAAAGTGGCACATTGGTAAACATTACACCTGCGAGCAAGAGAGCAAAAAGTAATAAAACTGTACTACCAGTAGGTCCAATGATTTTAACTAACACAAATCCTATAATACTTCCAAGCACTCCTCCACCAATTACGTTCAATCCACTTTCATAAGAGCCAATTACTACTTCTATAAAGCTATCCCCATTAATATACGTAATTCTTTTATCAAACATATAACAAGAAACAATAAATACAATAAAAAACAAGCAAAACGAATAAAACTTAATATTCATTTTCAAGCCACTCTTTAAGTAAATTGCACCAAATCCAAGAATTGTTAGTAATATTGGAAAAATATATGCACCTAATCCAAAAACTCCAAGTAGCGCAGCTCTAATAGTTGTCCCAATCATTCCCGCCTTTTCATTTAATAGACTAACATAACTATATACGCTAAAAAAAAGTAATATTATACCTAATATATCATATTTTAAATCAGAGAAAAAACTTTTCTTCTTTCTTGCCACTTAAATCACCTCAGTTTAAATTTCTACATAAGCTTATAAAATCCTCCATTGTTTTATTAATCATTAGAATTTTAGTATAAAGTAACAATGCAAATTATTCTACAATAATTTGCATTGTTACTTTATTTGGATTTATTTAGATCAATTAAACTATGTAATTTTGCCATAGCATCTTTCAGGCCGCCAATTTCATTTATTAATCCATAATCAACTGCTTCTTTGCCTACTAGTATGGAACCAACATCATTTGCAAGCTCGCTTGTAGAAAACATCAGTCTTTCAAAATCCTTTTCGGAAATATTGCTATGCTGTATTACAAAACTAATTATTCTCTGCTGCATCTTATCAAAGTAGTCAAACATTTGAGGTACCCCGATTATTAGCCCATTCATTCTTATAGGGTGAATAGTCATTGTTGCTGTAGGTGCGATAAATGAGTATTTAGTTGATACAGCTAGTGGTACACCAATACTATGACCGCCACCTAGAACAAGTGAAACACTCGGTTTTTCTATACTAGTTATCAATTCTGATAATGCTAACCCTGCTTCCACATCTCCACCCATTGTATTTAATATTAATAGTAATCCCTCAATTTCATCACTTTCATCTATAGCTATAATTTGAGGTATTATGTGTTCATATTTTGTTGCTTTGTTTTGAGGTGGAAGTATAATATGCCCCTCAATTTGCCCGATTATTGTTATACAATGTATATTGCTTTTTGACTTAGGTATATTGATTTGACCTATTTCTTTTATATTTTCAAGTGTTTCATTTTCCAAATTCTTTTCTGTTTGTTTATCTTTATTAATCAAAATCTCACTCTCCTGCATACTTTCTTATGTTTTATAATTACCAACTAAGTAGATAATATGCAAAAGCACACTTTCGTGTGCCATTTTTATAGGATATTTGATTTTCCAAGTCCAAATTCTCTATGAAGTGCATTGACAGCTGCATTTGTATATTCACTATTTAACAAACATGATATTGTAGTGTGAGAGTCTGAGGTCTGTATCAATTGTATATTACTTTTCGTAAGTGCGCTCACAACCTTTGCCATCACACCTGGTATACCTCTCATCTTATTTCCGATTATTGTAACTTTACTGCAATTCCGTATAATTTCGTATTTGTAACCATTAGCTTTTATCAAGGCTTCTAGTTTATCGCATAATGAATTCTCGATGATAAAGACTTTAGTCTTTGGATATATATTAATCATATCTATGCTAATACCTGCATTTGCAATTAAGTCAAATAAGATATCGTCTTTTTCTTTATCCGCTACTGACCCATCAAATCTGACTTTAACTTGTGATCTATTATCAATATTTGCTATTGCTGTTATTAATTTTTGCGACTTATCTTGTCTATAGTTTCTATTCTTATCACAACTCGTTATAAGGGTGCCTGGTGAATTCGACATAGTATTCTTTATATAAAGAGGAACATTACTTCTCATTGCTATTTCAACAGCTCTAGGATGTATTACCTTTGCTCCGTATTCAGCCATTTGAAATACTTCATTATAAAATATCTTATCCATGACAGCGGCATCAGCAACTATTTTAGGATCAGCAGTCATAATTCCCTCAACATCAGTATATATTTCAACTGCTTGGGCATTTAATGCTTCACCAATTATAGAACCTGTTACATCGCTTCCTCCTCTTCCAAGTGTAGTTATCTCATTGTTTTCAGTAATACCTTGAAAACCGGCAATAATAGGTATTAAGTTCTTTTCTATACATTCACATAATTTTGCGGTATCTACTTTTAATATCTCCGCATCGCCAAAATTATTATCAGTATAAATTCCTGCTTGCCCGCCAGTTAATACAACACAATTATATCCTCTGTGCCTTAATGTATTTGATAATACAACACATGAGATTATTTCACCGCAAGACATAATTAAATCCATTTCTCTTGGATTAGGGCAGTCCTCATTTAATCTTGCAATGTTGATTAAGGTATCAGTTGCATATGGATCTCCGCTTCGGCCGATAGCTGAAACCACCACTATAGGAAAACATCCTTGCTTTACAGCATATTCAATTTTATCTACTACCATTTCTCTTCGTTCACTGCTTGAAACAGATGTACCCCCAAATTTTTGGACAAGTATATTCATTACTTTCCTCCTGCACTACTACAATTATTTTTTATAAATTTAGAAGTTTTCTATAATAAGCGGTTGGAGCTGTTTCCCATCCAAAGCCATTTCTATGGTGGAAATCATTAATTCAAAATCTGAAATCATTGAGTTTCTCTTAGCTTGTGGATTATCTTGACCAAAAGGGATAAAATAATAATACTTCGTATTCAACAATACGCCAAGATTTTTTGCATTCATTGCAAGAGCATCATTTGATGATAATCCAATGATAATGGGTTTCCCATTTCTAATATGTGATTTGGCTGCCATTAATACTGGTGTATCTGTTATGGCATTTGCTAGTTTCCCTAAAGTATTACCAGTACATGGAGCAATCAATAATATGTCAAGTAAGTTTTGAGGTCCTATTGGCTCTGCTTCGGGAATTGTCAAAATTGGTTTATTTCCTGTAAGCATCTCGAACTTTTCCAACCATTCTTTTGCTGTACCAAATCTGGTATCAATACTTGAAGCATTATATGAGAATATGGGTATTACATTTGCTCCACATTCAATTAATTCGCTAATTTTATCATATATGTTTGTGAAAGTACAAAATGATCCTGTAATGGCGAGCCCTATATTTTTATTTGCAATTTCCATATTTATCTCCCTTTATAATTATATATTATTAATCAATTTTCTAATAGTATTAAAAATAATTTCCGAAGAAGTTTTATATGCTATTTTCCCAGGTAACCCTAATGCATGTATTGTTTTTATTCCATTAGATTTACAATAAGCAAAGTCAACTCCACCAGGTTTTGAAGCTAAATCTAATATTAATGTATCTTTTTGTATAAGATATAATCTGTTTTCATCTAATATTAAACTAGGGATTGTATTAATAATGATATTCATATTGCTTAGGTAGTTTTCTAAATCACTGATTTTTACAGGTCTTAGTCTATTAACATCTATCCAATCTAAATCAACTTCTTTTCGTGCTTCTGCATATACATTAGCTCCTAATGCTTTTAAATAATTACACAGTATCTTCCCTATTCTGCCATATCCTAGTACCATAACATTACTATTATATAAGGTTTTATCAGTTTCATTTATTATGATTGCCACAGCTCCTTCTGCTGTAGCAATGGCGTTTTTAATTTGAAATTCTTCATCCTGATTATAGTCAAAATATCTAGTATTGTTATTATCCAATATTTCTCGTATATTAGAACTTATAGAGCCCCCTAATAAGATTTTTCCTTTTTTTATTTGTTTAATTAAGTCCGGAATACTAATAATTCTACTGGTATATTTTGCATTTAATATATTATCCTGTGATGCAAAGGGGATAGGGCCAATTATTATGTCAGAATTATCAATAGCACTTTCTAAGTCTTTATAGGAATTAATACTATCGTTACAGGGAAAGTCAAAGCCGAAAGTGCTAATATCGTAGCTGTTATTTTTAAATATATTAGCCAACTCCAACATTCTTTCATCGCCACCGATAATCAAATACCTAGGAACAAAGTTTTGATTCAAAAGCATCGCCTCCTGAAATAACTATTATATAATATGTTACTTGTTGTGATGCCGTGCTTGTCCAATTCTTATGCTTTTTTCCATAAAAAAATAAGCAAAGGAGCATTTTATACCCTTTTGCCTATTTATAATAACTACAATATATCTCCAAAATCTATAATGATCATGTCATTACCAACCTTTTTAACTCTCTCCCATGGTATTTCAAGATACCTCTTGTCAACAAAAAATGATAATTGTCCACGCCCCTCCGGAACAACAAGGGATTTTATCTTACCTGTTTCCTGATCAATTATCATATCACAATCACCTAAATATCCAAGCCTCTCGCAATCCGGAAGCGAAACTATTTCTTTACCACCTAATTTACTTAATCTCATTTATTCCCCTTCCTGCAGCTATGCTGCACAAAATTGAATTGATAAAGGCGATAGCCTTTTTCAAACTTTCACCTCACGTACAAATTATATTATTGCTTAACCATTACAATATATATATATTGTCCGTTTAGATTATTATGACATAAATTATTTCCCTGTTGACCCAAACCCTTGCTGACCTCTAGTTGTATCGTAAAACTCCTCACTAATAGAAAATTCAGCCTGTAAAATTGGCAAAAAAACAATCTGGGCTATTCTATCTCCATTTTTTATTTCATATGCTTCTTTACTATGATTAACTAGTGGACATATTATTTCTCCTGTATAATCTGAATCAATCACACCAACACAATTAATCATTGAAATTCCATATTTGCTTGATAACCCGCTTCTAGGAAAAATAAATCCTCCAACATTCTTATCTGATATTTGAATTGCTAATCCTGTAGATATCATTTGAATTTCACCGGGACTAATAATAATATTTTCATTTATGCATGCATGAATATCCATTCCAGCCGATCCTTGAGTTGCATATTTAGGCATATTCTTTTCAAAGTCAAGTTTCTCTGATATCTTTCTAATCTTTATGATTAGTTTATCCATGCTACAACTCCTTACGTTAAAAATATGTATAAGGCAATTTAATTAGATTGTCTTATTTGGCAAACAAATCTTTCAATGATAAATCACTTTCAACTTTACCTATTAAAACTGCTCCCATATTGTCAAAATTAAAAACTCCATTAATTATATCATTTACACTATCCATGTTTACATGATCTATTTTCTCCAAAACCTCGCTTGGTGAGTATATTTTATTAAGTAGCAATTCTGATTTTCCAATAGATATCATTCTTCCACTAGTACTTTCTAACCCTAATGTGTAACTACCCTTAAGTTGCTCCTTTGAATCAAAAAGTTCATTCTCTGATATTCCTTTATTTTTCATCAGCTTGATTTCTTCAGTAATAATAGAAGTTACATTATTTACTTGTGCTGGCTTTAGCCCCGCATAGATTGAAAACAGTCCACAATCATGATAGGAGGATGGATAAGAAAATACTGAATATGCTAATCCTTTCTCTTCTCTTATCTTTTGAAAGAGTCTTGAACTCATGCTTCCGCCTAGCAAATTATTTAATACTAACAAAGAATATATGGACTTATTAGATAAGTCAATGCTATTAAAACCGACACAAAGATGAATCTGCTCTGTATCCTTATTCTTAATATAATAATTGGGAATAAAATCTGGTCTTATTTCTTCTCTCTCAGCTTTATTATCTACATGAAATGCTTCAAATTTTTTTCTTATCATTTCAACAGCAACTTCATGTTTTATATTTCCAACTACTGAAATAACAATATTTTTAGGTATATAATTACTATTATAATATTTTAAGATGCTCTCATTATTTAAAGACGTTAATGAATCTACAGTTCCTAATACGGGCATACCCAGTGGATTATTAGACCAGACCATCTGACTAAATAAGTCATGAACCTGATCTTCTGGTGAATCTTCGTACATACTTATTTCTTCGAGAACTACACCTTTTTCTTTTTCTATTTCCACTGCATCAAAATTGGAGTTAAAAAACATATCTGAAAGTACATCTAGTGCAATATCAAAATGACTATCTAATACCTTTGCATAATAACATGTACATTCCTTAGCAGTAAATGCATTTATTTGCCCTCCAATCTTATCGATTGAGTTGGCAATTTCTTTTGCCGTTCTATTCTTAGTTCCCTTAAAAAGCATATGCTCTATGAAATGTGATACGCCATTATTGCTTCTCTCTTCATTCCTTGACCCTACCCTGACCCAAATGCCTATAGATACTGAATTTACATAGTTTATTTCTTCTGTAACGATTCTTGCTCCATTAGATAATTGTTCTTTTCTATACATTTTTTCCTCCTGAAAGTCACACGCACATATCGTTATATGTATCTTTTCAAATGTAACTTAATTTATTATTTCACCTATTGTAACTATTTTATAACCTTTTTCGTGTAATGTTTGTATCATATGTGGTAAAGCTTTAACAGTTGATTCAGTTGGATGCATCAAAATAATAGCACCGGGATGATGTTTGTTTTTTATTCTCGATAAGATTTTATTATAGTCTTTGGTATTCCAATCTATTGTATCTATGCTCCACATTATCACATTATATCCTAATCCTTCTGCAATATTTGTCACTCTTTCATTTACATCGCCATAGGGTGGTGAAAATAACTTAGTTTTATACTCTATGATACTTTCAATTGACTGTTCTGATTTTAATATATCTTCTTTAACTTGTGAAGAATTTAAAGTAGTATATTTAATATGCCTATATCCGTGACTTCCTATTTCATGTTGATCTTTATACAACTGAATCAATAGATCTTTATTGTTGTTTGCCCAGCTTCCACCAACAAAGAATGTAATCTTTATCCCTTTATCATTTAATATCTTCAATATTTGTTCCAAATATTCGTTTCCCCATACAACATTGCACCCAAAAGCAACTTCCATATTGTTTTCATTTCCTTTATAGATGGGATTGTAGTAATTAAAAGTATCTTTACTCATTTTCATAAACATTGATCCAAATATGATAATTATGAAAATAATCAATATCCCATTAAAAACCTTTCTTGTATTTATTATATAAAATCTCACTAAAACACCTCCTATAATATTAATTAATAATATTCACAGGAGAAGTAACTAATAACAAGAAAGAATCATAAACCTTGAGGTTTATGATTCTTTCTTGTTATTTTCTTCAGTTGGAACTTCTTCAGGCTCGCTCATGGCATCTTTTCTAGATAAATTAATTCTTCCTTGTCTATCTACTTCAGTTACTTTAACAAGAATTTCCTCGCCAATACTTACTACATCTTCAACTTTCTCAACGCGCTTTTTATCAAGCTTTGAAATGTGAACAAGTCCCTCTTTACCAGGTAATATCTCAACAAAAGCTCCAAAAGCAGTAATTCTCATTACCTTACCTAAGTATATCTCCCCTTCTAAAACTTCCTTTGTTAAACCTTCTATAATGCTTAATGCTCTCTTAGCATCTTCTGCATTGATAGCAGCAATAAATACACGACCATCATCTTCAATATCAATTTTCACATTGGTTTCGGCTATAATTTTATTTATCATTTTTCCGCCTGGTCCAATTACATCTCTTATTTTATCAGGATCTATTTTTGTTGTAATGATTTTAGGCGCATATTTGGATAATTCTTTTCTTGGCTCATTTATTGTTGCATTCATTTTTTCAAGAATGAAAAGCCTTCCTACTCTAGCTTGCTCTAAAGCTCTTTGTAATATCTGTCTATCTATTCCAGCAATTTTAATATCCATTTGAATTGCAGTTATACCGGTATCTGTACCAGCAACTTTAAAATCCATATCTCCAAGAAAGTCTTCCATACCTTGTATATCTGTCAGTATTGCAACTTTATCTTGTTCTTTAATTAATCCCATAGCTACACCTGCGACAGGTTTCTTTATCGGCACACCTGCATCCAAAAGTGCCAATGTACTTCCACATACGCTAGCTTGAGATGATGACCCATTAGAGCTTACAACCTCAGAAACCAATCTAATTGTATAGGGGAATTCTTCTTCATTTGGAATCATCGGTTCAAGTGCTCTTTCAGCTAAAGCACCATGTCCTATTTCTCTTCTTCCAGGTCCTCTCATAAACCTTGTTTCTCCAACACTGTATGGAGGAAAATTGTAATGGTGCATATATCGTTTAGGTTCTTCTTCACCTAGTCCATCAAGTATTTGAACATCTCCAAGGGCTCCTAGGGTAGCTATTGTTAATACCTGTGTCTGTCCTCTAGTAAATAAGCCACAACCATGTACTCTTGGTAGTATCCCAACTTCACAAGTAATTGGTCTTATCTCATCTAATTTTCTATCATCAGGTCTAAGTCCTTCTTCAGTAATTAAACGTCTCACTTGTTCTTTCATAATTCTGTAAAGTACATCACTAATATCTTTTTCTTTTCCAGCATACGCTTCTTTAAAATGCTCAAAAGTTTCCAAGTTAACTTTATCAATATTTTGTTGTCTTTCCTGTTTTTCCACAGTTCTTATTGCATCTGATAGTCTATTGGTTGTAAACGCTCGGATTGACATCTCAACCGACTCTTCTACTTTAAATACTTTAATTTCCTTTTTTACTTTGCCAACTTTTTGTTGGATTTCTTCTACAAACTCTACAATCTTCTTTATATTATCATGAGCAAACATAATAGCCTCAAGCATAATATCTTCTGATACTTCGTTTGAACCTGCTTCAACCATCATAACTGCTTCCTTTGTCCCAGAAACAACTAAATGCAAGTCACTTTTCTCTCTTTGTTCTGCCATAGGATTCAAAATTAACTGCCCATCAATAAGTCCTACAAGCACAGATCCTGTGGGACCCATAAATGGAATTGAGGAAATAGATAATGCTGCAGATGATCCTATCATAGCTACTATTTCCGGTGAATGATCTTGATCCACTGAGAGTACGGTGGCAACTACTTGCACGTCATTTCTATATCCTTTTGGGAATAAAGGTCTTATAGGTCTATCTATTAATCTAGAAGATAAAATAGCCTTTTCCGAAGGTCTTCCCTCTCTTTTTATAAATCCTCCAGGTATCTTTCCAACGGCATACAATCTTTCTTCGTAATCCACACTAAGTGGGAAGAAATCAATTCCTTCTTTCGGATTATTTGAAGCACAAGCAGTAACCAATACAACAGTCTCTCCATATTTAACCATAACAGAACCGTCTGCTAATTGAGCTACTCTTCCTATTTCAATACTTAACTGTCTTCCACCTAAATCCATACTAAAAACTTCCAACTAATTACCTCCTTTTGCAATCTATATCCATGCTTTAAGAATTAAGTCATGGATGACCATATTATACCACATTTATTATGGGTATAAATAATTCTTTATCGTTATAGTATCTCCTTTTTTTATGTAAAAAAACCTTAAAATAAAGAGCGGGAAAGCCCGCTCTTTATTTTCTTAATCCTAATTTCTCAATAATTCCACGATATCTTTCAATATCTTTTGATTTCAAATAATTAAGTAATCCCCTTCTCTGTCCAACCATCTTTAAAAGACCTCTTCTTGAGTGGTGATCTTTCTTATTTGCTTTTAGATGCTCATTTAAATTGTTTATTCTTTCTGTAAGAATAGCAATTTGAACTTCTGATGATCCAGTATCTCCCTCTTTAGCTTGATACTTAACAATAATGTTCTGTTTAACTTCTTTTGTTATTGACATAAATTTCACCTCCTATTAATAAACCATAAACTAAGCACTCCGTCGGTGAATCAGAACACCTGGTAAATGGTAGCTTCAACAAACTTGATTTTATCATATGTTATTACTTGTGTAAAGTAAATTTTATTATTCATGTATCAATCTCATTTTTATATCAGTATTAATTTGATTCAACAAATCTTCAGTGCTCTCGAAGGTTTTCTCATCTCTTATTCTTTTTGAAAAGAATATTTCCATATTTGAACCATAAATGTCTTTATTGAAATCTAACAAATGAGTCTCTATATTTAAGGAGCTTCCCTTAAATGTTGGATTAATCCCAATATTAGTCAAACTTTTATATTCCTTATCATTGATAACAGAAGTTGTAAAATACACGCCTTTTCTAGGAATAATAAAATTTTTGTCTGCGTTAATATTAGCAGTTCTTACACCAATTCTTTTTCCAATTTGTTTTCCATATATAACACTGCCTATAATAGAATAGTCTCTCCCAAGAAAGTCTTTTACTTTTTCAACCTGCCCACTGGTTATTAAATCCCTAATAAGGCTACTTGAAACGATCTGTTCATTTATTAATATAGGAGAAAAAACATCTACTCCAAATCCATATTTTCGTCCAAGCTCAACCAATTTATCTGAGTTACCTATGGATTTGTGTCCAAAATGGTAATTATATCCTACAAATAAATATTTTACTTTAAATATTCCAACCAAAATATCTTTGATGAAATTTTCAGGAGTCATAGTTGATATATTAGAAAAATTTTCCAAGTACAAACAATTCAAATCTAAACTTCGAAGAACATCGATTCTTTTCTCGTTACTTGTAATCAACGGAGTAATAGTATTAGGGTCTAATACCGTTTTAGGATGGATATTAAAAGTATAAACTAAACTTTTTGCATTGAGCTCTTTTGATTTTTTTATCATGCTATTAATTATTTGTTGATGACCCAAATGAACACCATCAAAGCTCCCTAATGCAGCACAATATGGTATATGGTTATTTGCATCTTCGTATTGATCTAAAACATACATTGTTTATCTCCTCACAAAATAAAGCAAGTGCAAAAACTAAATAAATATATTATTAATCTTTACAAATTTTCTTTGCCCCTGAAAATCATATTGTATATTTCCAATGCCCAAAAATTCATCAGAATTATAAATCTTTATTTTAGTGCATTCTATATTAGTGTTAAGTAAATCAGGATTTAACATCCCTTGCTCATAAATATTATTACCATTCAAAACTGAAATTCTAGCTGAATCTTTTAAGTCAATCCTAAGATAGTCATCAAATAATCCTTCAATCGTCTTAAAAACGCCCTCGATTTGACTTAGCTCAGCTAATTTACTTATTTCTTCTAAAGTATAACTATCTTCAATATTGAATGGTTTAGACTCTGTTCTTATTAATTGGGACATACAAGCACCTACACCCATTTCAACACCAATATCATGACATAATGATCTAATATAAGTTCCTTTTGAGCATACAATATCAATCATTATTTCATCATGTTGAACGATATCTATAATCTTAATATCATATATCTCTACTTCTCTTTCCATAATTTCTACCGTTTCATTTTTCCGAGCATACTCATATAGTTTCTTACCCTTAACTTTAATTGCAGAATAAATAGGCGGCTTTTGCTTTATATTACCTTTAAACATTAATAGAATATTCTTCAATTTATCCACGTCTAAAACATCAACTTTCTTCTGTTCCATAATAGCTCCATATATGTCGTAAGTATCAGTTACCAGTCCAAATTTAATATTTGCTATATACCGCTTTCTTTTTTCTGTGATGTATTGAACTGCTTTTGTTGCTTTGCCAACACACACTGGTAGAACTCCAGCAGCTTCAGGATCTAATGTTCCAGTATGCCCTACTTTTTTCATTTTCAAAGTCTTTCTAATAAAATAAATAACATCATGAGAAGTCATACCTGGTGGTTTAAGTACATTAATTATTCCATTCATATCCCACACCACCTCAAATTACCTTCGCAATTTCCTCAATTATCATATTTTCAACTTTCTTCATTTCATTCCTTACCGTACATCCTGAAGCCCTTATATGGCCTCCACCACCGAAGATTTGAGCAAGTTTTGAAACATCTACATATTTCTTTGATCTAAAACCAACTTTAATCAAATCATAATCTATTTCTTTTAAGAATACTGCCACCTCAACGCCATCAATATCCCTTGCTAAATTGATAATGCCTTCTGAATCCTCGTCTTGCGCACGAATGTCCTCTGTTTGTTTTTTTGTCAGTTTAACTACAGATACTTTATCATTGAAAGCAAATTCTATGGATTTTAATGCTTCCCCCATCAAGACTATCTTTTGTTTAGAATTATTTTGGTATATTGCTCTATATATTCTTTGTATATCAATTCCAAATTGTAACAAGTCACTAACTATTTTATGTGTAATTGATGATGTATTACTATATTGAAAATGTCCTGTGTCGGTTGAAATTGCTACATAGATACATTCAGCAATGCTTTTATCTATCTCTATACCTAATTCTTGAATAACCCTATATACTATTTCTCCAGTAGCTGCTGCATTCTTATCAATCAAATTTACTGTACCAAAAGAAGTATTGCTTATATGATGATCTATATTAATTATAGTTTTATTAAAAATGTATTTTCTGCTCTCTCCGAGTCTTTCCATGTCTCCGCAGTCCAAAGCTATTATAAGATCATAATCATACAAATTGTTGGGCTTCTCTATGTTTTGAGCACCAGTTAAAAATTTATATATTTCAGGAATTTTGTCATCTAAAATAAAAGTAGCTTTTTTCCCAAGCTTATTTAGAGCTATGGCCATAGCAAGACCTGAGCCAATATTATCTCCATCAGGCATAATATGTGACAATATCGCAATTTTTCTGCTCTGTTTAATTAAGTTTATAATCTTGGGATATATCAATGACTTTCTCCTTCTTCCTTGCGCTTAATTTCATTAAGTATTCTCGAAATATTTGCTCCATGTTCTATGGATTTATCTATCTCAAAAACAAGTTCTGGTGTATATCTTAAATTTAACCTTTCACTAAGTTCCTTTCTTATAAAGCCCGCTGCACTCTTAAGCCCTTTATAGGTTTCTTCTTTTTCACTTTCATCTCCTAAAATGCTTACATATATTTTAGCAGATTTCAAGTCTGGCGTTGCTTGCGCAAGAACTACACTACATAAAGTTGAAACCCTTGGATCTTTTAATTCATTTCGAATAATATCACTGACTTCTTTTTTTATTTCTTCAGAAATTCTATCCAATCTGTATTTTGCCATCATTACACCTTCCTAAATTATTTTCTAGGAACTGCTTCTATTGTATAAGATTCTACAATATCACCTTCTTGGATATCATTAAATCTCTCAATATTTAAACCACATTCAAAACCTGTATTAACTTCTTTCACATCATCTTTAAACCTCTTTAAAGATGCAAGCTTGCCTTCATGGATTACAATTCCGTTTCTTATTATTCTAATATCGTTATTTCTATTGACTTTTCCGTCTGTTACGTAGCATCCCGCAATTGTTCCCACGCTTGAAACTTTAAATATTGCTCTTATTTCTACGTGTCCTTGTACAACCTCTTTATATTCAGGTTCAAGCATCCCCTTCATTGCTGCCTCAATGTCTTCTATCGCATTATATATTACTCTATATAGTCTTATATCTACTTTACTTTTTTCTGCTAATGCAACAGTCGCAGGTTGTGGTCTTACATTAAATCCTATAATTATTGCATTTGATGCAGCTGCAAGCATAATATCAGTATCCGTTATTGCACCAACTCCACCATGAATAGGATTTACTTTAACTTCGGTTCCACTTAACTTCAACAAGGATTGTTTAAGTGCTTCTGCAGATCCTTGCACATCTGCTTTTATAATAACATTTAGTTCTTTAACCTTACCTTCTTGTATCTGATTAAAAAGCTGGTCAAGGGAAACTGGTTGAGCTACATGCACTTGTTCTTGCTTATGCTTATCTTTTCGGTTTTCGGCAATTGTCTTTGCAATTTTTTCATCATCTACTACATTAAATATATCACCTGCATCAGGCACTTCTGATAAACCTAAAATTTCAATAGGCGTTGATGGTCCCGCCTTTTTTAATTTTTTGCCTTTATCATCAATCATTGCTCTAATTTTGCCATGAGTGGATCCCACTACAAAGCAATCGCCAATATTCAATGTACCCTTTTGTATTAAAATTGTTGCAATTGGACCTCTACTCTTATCAAGCTTTGCTTCTATTACGGTTCCAGTAGCCTTCTTATTTGGGTTTGCTCTAAGTTCCTGCATTTCTGATACTAGCAGTATCATCTCAAGTAAATTATCAATTCCTATATGATTTTTAGCAGAAACTTCTACACATATAGTATCACCACCCCAGTCTTCAGAAAGTAGTCCATATTCAGTAAGCTCTTGCTTCACTCTATCAGCGTTTGCACCAGGTTTATCAATTTTATTAATAGCAACTATGATAGATACATTAGCAGCTTTTGCATGGTTGATGGCTTCTACTGTTTGTGGCATTACTCCATCATCAGCAGCTACTACCAAAATAGCTATATCTGTAACTTTTGCACCCCTTGCTCGCATTGCTGTAAATGCTTCGTGTCCAGGAGTATCTAAAAAAGTTATTTTTTTGCCTTCAATATTCACTGTATAAGCACCTATATGCTGTGTAATACCACCTGCTTCTGTGGCAATGACATTAGTTTGTCTTATAGCATCTAGTAAAGATGTCTTTCCATGGTCAACATGACCCATAATAGTTACTACAGGAGGACGAGATATAATATCTTCTTCTTTATCTTCTTCTTCCTTCAGTAATATTATTTCATCATCCTTATGAATCAATTTTTCAGTCACATATCCATATTCTCCAGATATAATTGTTGCTGTATCAAAATCCAGCTCTTGATTAATAGTAGACATTATGCCAAGCAAAAGAAGTTTTTTAATTATTTCTGTAGCTGGCTTACCAAGTCTCTCAGATAGCTCTTTAACCGAAATCGATTTTCCAACTTTGACAGGTTTCTTAGGAGTGTGCACTTCCACTTTTTTAGTATCTTTTTTATAAAATGAGTCTCTGCCTCTATATGGCTGTCTAAAAGGTCTTCCCATAGGAGGTTTCTTACCAATCTTTTCGACCTTTGCTGTGGAATTCTTATTTGTCTTAACCACTATTGCCTCATTCTCAATGTCTTCATCTGCTGTTTTAATAATAGGGTTGTTTGTACTAACAGCTTTTATTGGGTCACTAGGTTTTGTAGTAGTCTTGCTATTACTTTCAATCTTTGTCTTTTCTTTATTAAATAATTCTTTAATATTCTTTACCTCATCATTCTCTAATGTGCTCATATGATTGTGCACATCTATTTTTAAATTTGTTGCTGCAGCTATAAGTTCTTTACTTGAAAGCCCAATCTCTTTCGCTAATTCATATACTCTTATTTTACTCAATAAATTCACCCCCAGGAAATTTGGTTTAATTCTTACTTTCTATCAACTTTAATATGTTGTTTTTGAAGCCATCATCTGTTATTCCAATTACTGCCCTGTTTTGCTTGCCAATATGCTTCCCAAGCATTTCCTTATTGCCAAAAAAGATATGCTGAATGTCATAATATTTACTAGCGTTGACAAACCTTTTTATAGAATTTTCAGAAGCATCTTCTGCTATTATTAATAGCTTTACTTTATTGTTTTTCATCTGATTTCTAATACCATCTTCTCCACTAACAACTCTGCCTGCTTTACAGGCTAGGCCTATCATAGAAAAAATTTTACTGTCCATTTTCAATTATTTTCTCCAATATCGTATTTATTATTGCATCGCCTATCTCAGTTTCTAATGCGCTTTGTATTCGCTTTGCTTTAATGGCTTTATTAAAGCATTCTTGTTTTGGACAAATATAGCATCCTCTTCCATTTGCCTTTCCAGTTAAATCAACACTTACAAGTCCTTGCTGATCTCTTACAACTCTTATTAGTTCTTTCTTAGGCTTCATTTCATTGCACCCTAGACATTTTCTTAAAGGTATTTTCTTCTTCTTTAACACCAAAAACCACCCCTAACTTTCACTAACCTGTGATTGACTCTTTATATCAATTTTCCATCCAGTCAACTTAGCAGCCAATCTTGCATTTTGTCCTTCCTTGCCAATGGCAAGGGATAATTGAGAATCAACAACAATTACTCTTGCCGAGTTAGTGTCTTTGTTTAGATTTACTTCTATAACTTTTGCCGGGCTCAAAGCACTGGCAACAAAAATAGATGAATTCTCATTCCATTCAATAATATCTATCTTTTCACCTCTAAGTTCATCTACAATAACCTGTACTCTTTGTCCCTTTTGGCCAACGCACGCGCCAACAGCATCAACATTAGGGTCATGTGAATACACTGCCATTTTAGTTCTAGAACCAGCTTCTCTAGAAATATTTTTTATTTCAACGACACCTTCTTTGATTTCTGGAACCTCAAGTTCAAAAAGCCTTTTAACTAGTCCAGGATGAGTTCTAGAAAGCATTATTTGTGGACCTTTTGTCGTCTTTTTAACTTCCACAATATATGTTTTTAATCTATCGCCAACATTATAAACTTCACCTGAAGTCTGCTCATTGGATCCTAATACTGCTTCTGTTTTCCCTAATTCAATATATATATTATTTTTTTCTTTTCTTTGTATAATACCCGTTACTAGTTCATTTTCTTTACTTATATATTCTTCGAATACAATACCTCTCTCTGCTTCTCTTATTCTTTGTACTACAACTTGTTTAGCTGTTTGAGCTGCTATTCTTCCGAAGTTTTTTGGGGTTACCTTAACATCAACGATATCCCCTATACTATATTTCCTATTGGTCTTTTTTATATCATCTGCACTGACCTGTAATAAATCATTTTCTACCTTTTCAACCATTGTCTTTAAAGCGAATACATCAACCTCACCTGTTTGACTGTCAATTAAGACTTTTACATTTTGTGATGTGCCAAAGTTCTTTTTAAATGCAGAAACTAATGCAACTTCTATAGCATCAAGAAGCACTTCTTTTGCTATCCCTTTTTCTCTTGCTATTTCATCCATGGCTTGGAGAAACTCTCCATTCATCGTTTCGCCTCCTAAACTATATTTTCACTATTGGTTTTATTAACGCGATTAATTCCTTGTTTAATACTAAACTTAATCCATTCACATCTATTGTTACATTTTCTTGTGAATATTCCTTTAATAAGCCCTCTATTACCTTTTTCCCTTCATATGGCTTGTAAAACTTAACTTCCAGCAACTTACCAACATTTTTCTCGTAATCTCTCTCTGTTTTCAAGGGTCTATCAATGCCTGGAGATGACACTTCGAAAATATATCCATGACTAATCGGATCAATCTCATCAAGCTTTTCACTTAATTCTTCGCTCACAACTTGACAATCATCAATTGTAATTCCACCTTCTTTGTCAATAAAAATCCTTAAATACCACTCTGGACCTTCTTTAAGATATTCAATATCAACCAACTCAAAGCTATGTCTATCAACAATGGGTTTAGCTATATCAAAGACTATGTCCTCAACTTTTTGCTTCATTTCTTTACACCTTCTTTCAAAAATATATTTTTATTGTTTGTCTGTTGCCATCTATAATACGAAAGAGTGGGACACCCCACTCTCTCATTAAATGCAATAACTTATAATTCAATAAAAATTATAGCATTGTTATAAAACATTTGCAACATTAAAACAGACAAAGCTGACTATTTTCGGGCATATTCTCCAAGCATCCATGAATTCTGAGTATGTCAATCACAGTTCTAGAAAGCTTTGCTCGCTCTCTCAATTCATCCATTGATATGAAAAGTGATTCTTCTCTTGCCTTTACGATGTTCTGTGCTGCATTTATTCCTAACCCTTGCAGTGCATTTAACGGTGGTAAAATCCCACTATTTGTAATAACAAATTTATCAGCAGATGATCTATATAAGTCTACAGAAAGCAATTTCATATTACGCTGATACATCTCAAAAACAACCTCTAATAATGTAATCTGGTTTTTTTCCTTAGTAGTAGCATTATTGCCTTTTTTATTCAATTCTATCCATTTAGAAAGTACAATCTCTTTGCCCTTTACAAAGGTATCTGCATCGAAGTCTTCAATCTTTATTGTAAAATAAGTAGCGTAAAATGCTTCTGGATAGTGTACTTTATAATATGCAATACGAAAAGACATCATAACATATGCTACTGCGTGGGCTTTCGGAAACATATATTTTATTTTTTTACATGATTCTATATACCATTCTGGAATATCTTGGCCTCTCATCACATCTTCTAATTCTTCTGTTAGTCCCTTACCTTTTCTAACATTCTCCATTATTTTGAATGCAGTCTTTGAATTTACCTTTTTATATATTAAGAAAAGCATTATATCATCTCTTGTTGATATTACATTTTTTAATGTAGCAGTGTTATTTTTTATGATATCTTGTGCATTATTTAACCAAACATCTGTGCCATGGGATAATCCTGAAATTCTTACAAGCTCTTCAAAAGTAGTAGGCTTTGTATCCATCAACATTTGTCTTACAAATTTAGTTCCAAACTCCGGTATGCCTAAACTACCAACTTGACAATCTATTACGCCTAAATCAATACTAATAGATTTCGTAGATGTAAATAAGCTCATAGTCTCTTGATTATCTAACTTTATTTTTAAAGCACTGAACCCGGTAATATCTTCAAGCATTTTAATAATAGTGGGAACATCATGGCCTAATATATCCAGCTTCAGCAATCTCCCACTTATGGAATGGTAATCAAAATGAGTAGTAATAACATGGGAATCAGTATCATCTGCTGGTCTTTGAATTGGGGTGAATTGATAAATATCATTGTCGGCTGGTACTATCATAACCCCGCCTGGATGCTGTCCTGTTGATCTTTTTATTCCAGTACATCCTGATACTAATCTACTTACTTCCGCGGAATTTATCTTTTCATTCTTCTTTTCAAAATATTTCTTTACAAAGCCAAAAGCAGTCTTTTCCGCTAATGTTCCGATGGTTCCTGCTCTAAACACATGACCCTTTCCAAATAACTCCTCAGTGTATTTATGTGCTTCTGATTGATATTCTCCTGCAAAGTTCAAATCTATATCGGGCTCTTTATCTCCATCAAACCCAAGGAAAACCTCGAAAGGAATATCATGTCCATCTTTTCGTAGTTCAGTCCCACATTTAGGGCACTTTTCATCTTTTAAATCTGCTCCCGAACCTACATCTCCCTCTATAAAAAACTGAGAAAATTTACATTCTGGGCAAACGTAATGGGGAGGTAACGGGTTTACTTCTGTAATATCTGTCATAGTTGCTACAAATGAAGATCCAACAGAACCTCTTGATCCAACTAGGTATCCATCTTTAAGTGACTTACAAACTAATTTTTGGGCTATAAGATACATAACTGCATAGCCATTATTTATTATTGAATTCAATTCTTTATTTAATCTACTCTCTACTATTTCAGGTAGGGGACTTCCATATATTGCGTGAGCCTTATTTAATGTCATTTCTTTGATTTGTTCCTCTGCCCCTTCTATTTTAGGGGTGAACGTTTCCTCTGGTACTGGTTTAATATCTTCTATCTGATTAACAATATTATTTGGATTCTCCACTACTACTTCATATGATTTGCTCTCTCCTAGATAACTAAATTCATCAAGCATCTCTTCAGTAGTCTTAAGATAAAGAGGCGCTTGGTCATCTGCGTCACTATATCCCTGCCCGGACATTAATATCCTTCTATAAACTTCGTCATCTGGATCTAAGAAGTGAACATCTCCTGTTGCAATTACAGGCTTATTTAACTTTTCTCCCAATCTTACTATTCTCTTATTAATATTTCTTAATTCTTCTATATTTTTGACCTTTCCATTTCTAACCAAAAACTCATTATTCTCAACAGGTTGTATTTCAAAGTAATCATAATATTTTGCTTTATCAATAACATTGGTATCATCATCATTACTTAATAAAGTTTTATATATTTCTCCAGCTTCACAAGCAGAGCCAATAATTAATCCTTCCCTATGTTGATTGAGTACACTTTTTAATATTCTTGGTTTCTTATAAAAGTGATCTAAATGGGAAATTGATACTATCTTATATAAATTTTTTAATCCGATATAATTTTTTACTAAAATTATTATATGATGTGAATCTGCATTCTTATAATTTGTTGCGGAGCTACCAATACTATTTATATGTTCAATATCAGTTAAATTTTTTTCCTTTAATTTTTCAATAAAATTAATAAACATAAACGCTGTAGCAGTCGCATCATCAGATGCTCTATGGTGATTTTCTAATTTTATATTTAAATGTTCACATATAATATTCAATTTATGTTTTTTTAATTGTGGCAAAAGAATTCTAGACAATTGCAAGGTATCAATAACTGAATTAGCTATTTTAATTCCTAATTTTTGTGCATTATAATTTATAAATCCCCAATCAAATGGTGCATTATGAGCCACCAACGGACAATCTCCAATAAATTCAACAAACTTAGGCAGTATTTCTTTGATCAATGGTTTATTAAATACCATATTGTTTGTTATGCCTGTTAGCTTTTGAATATTGTCTGGTATACTTATTTTGGGGTTAATAAGCTCAGAAAAAGTTTCAATAATTTCCCCATTCTTTATTTTTACAGCTCCTATTTCAGTTATTCTGTCATTTTGAGGTGATAATCCGGTTGTTTCGATATCAAAAACAATAAAATCCTCATCAAGGCTTCTTTTATTTAGATTAGCAACTATCGGTATGCCATCATTAACAAAATAACCTTCAATTCCGTAAATAATTTTAATACCTAGCTTTTTCCCATTCTCATAAGCCTCTGGAAACGATTGAACTACACCGTGATCAGTTATTGCAATTGCTTTATGCCCCCACTCATTAGCTCGCTTTATCAAGTCTTTTGCAGAACATATTCCATCCATTGAGCTCATGTTAGTATGTGCATGTAATTCAATTCTCTTCATTTCACTCTTATCTGTTCTTTTAGATTTATTTGTTTCTAATATGTTTTGTGGAAATATTACCGGTTCTTTTAAGTATGAATCAAATTGAATGTCACCTTTTACTCTTACATATTTATCATTTATTATATTCTGCTTTAAGGTATTTAAATTCACATCTTCTTTTACAAATATTTTAGCTGTTATTGAGTTTGTATTATCAGTAATATTAAAAACAATGATACTCTTTCCATTATTCAATAGTTTAAAGTCAACTGCAAATATTCTACCCTCTATTGTAACTCTTCCAGATTCTTCATTAATATCTATTATTTTTACAGGAGTATCGTTAAAGTTTCTACCTAATATAATATTATTTGAATTGTTCTCACTTGAGCTACCTTTTTTATGGGATTTTGCTTTTTTAAAAGTGTCTATAATTATTTCATCTTCAATGGCAGAAAAATTATTAAAATAATCCTCTTCGTTAATGCTTTCTTCTTTGTATTCTAAAATTACTTTTAGCTTTAACTTATAAAGTCTAATAATAAATTCTTCCAAAACTTGTTCGATCTTTCTAAGTTTGAGGTAATCAGCACAACTTTTATTAATTGTAGTAATAATGACAGATTCTCCTGAGAATTCATATTGGCTATCTTTCAAAAAACCAACTAACCCTGGATATTTTTCAAAAACCAAATTTAGCAAACCTTCCCATTGTTTTTTAAGCTCACAAACAGATAAACACGTTGGAATATCTTCCAATAGAATAGAAACCACATTTAAATCAAATTCTTCCTTGATGCTTTTCTGTATTTGATTTATTTCATCTTCATCAATTTCGCAAATAGGTGTAGCTATTATTTCCCATTTTTTCGACTTTTTATATACTTTAAGTTTTTTTATCTGCAGCTTTTCTATGAAAATACTGCCAAGATTAAATCCTTCGTTAACTCCTACTTGCATTTTTACCTCCAAGGCTCAATAATTAACATGCGACTGATAATAGTTTATTTACCTCTCTTATAAGCTCTTCATTAATATTGTCTTGATCTACTTTTTATAGTTTGTCCTTTTACGAAAAGTAAGTATTCGCCAATGCCATCATTTATCCCTAAGTCAGCATCACGGGCTTCACCAGGTTCATTAACGGCGCAACCCATTACTGCAACTTTTATTTTCTTGTTAATTTTTATTATTTTGTGTCATTATTCATAATTACCTATTTAAAAAAATTAAATATATTAAACTTTATTAAATCTCTATATGCAATAATCAATGACAACACCATTAACATTACAAATCCTACAAAGTGAACCAATCCTTCTTTTTCAGGATTTACTGGTTTTCTCCTGATTCCTTCTATTAATAAGAATACAATTCTTCCTCCATCTAATGCTGGTAATGGAAGTAAATTAATTATAGCTAAATTCAAACTTAATATGGCTGTAAAGTAAATAATTTGAATTATCCCGGATTTCGCAGCTTCGTTTAGATACACAATTATTCCAACGGGTCCAACAAGATCTTGTGTTGAGGTCTTCCCAAATATTAGTTGAGTCAAATAATTAAGCATAGAAAAAGCAATGTTAAAAGTAGTTTTAACTCCTTCTGTTATTGATAATCCGGAAATTTTAAAAGAAGGTCTAATACCAATTATAGCATCTTGTGAATTCCCCTCAACTATAGGGGTTATTTTCAGACTTCTTATATTGCCTTTGCTCTCTACATTTATATTTAGTTCTTTACCTTCACTTCTTGAAATAATGTCTTTGACTTGTTCCCATGTTTGTATCTGAGTTCCATCAATTTCAATTATTTTGTCTCCCTTTATCATTCCGGCCATTTGTGCTGGTTTATCTTGTATTGCTTCACTTATTAATGGCACTTGAATAATGACTAGAGAAAAAATCAAAATGGCAAGTACTAAGTTCATAATTGGCCCAAAAAAGACAATGCCAAGCCTGTTTAGGATAGGCTTATTATTAAACGCTCCCTTGTCAGAGCTTGTTTCATCCTCCCCTGTCATCTTGCAATATCCGCCAAGGGGAAATGCTCTGATTGAATATAGTGTTTCTCCTTTTTTAATGCCGAAAATTTTAGGTCCCATACCCACAGCAAACTCTTCAACTTTAACACCTGATAGTTTTGCTATAATAAAATGTCCAAATTCATGGACGACCACAATCACAGCAAAAACCAAAATAGCTACTATTATAGTCATAACTTTTCACACCTCTCATTAAACAACTGCATACTTTTTCTTCTAGCCCAATTATCAATTTCAATTATATCTTCTAAACAATTAACTTTCTGGGAAATATGAGATTGTAAAGTATCCTCTATTAACTCACTAATTGCAGTAAAGCTTATTTTCTTTTGTAAAAACAAGTCTACTGCAATTTCATTGGAAGCATTTAATACCACAGGGTGACTACTTTCTTCTTTTAAAACATTGAAGGCCAATAATAAACATCTAAACAATTCCGTTCTTGGCTTTTCGAATGTTAGTTTTCCTATTTCAAATAAATCTAGTTTTTTTGTAAAACTTGGCTTTCTTTCTGGATATGTTAATGAATATTGTATAGGAATTTTCATATCTGCAATCCCTAATTGAGCAATAACTGTTCCATCGTCAAATTCTACCATTGAATGTATTACACTTTGTGGGTGTACACATACTTCTATTCTGTCTGGGTTAACATCAAATAGCCACTTAGCTTCAATAACCTCTAACCCTTTATTCATTAGAGTTGCAGAATCAACTGAAATTTTTCTCCCCATGGACCAATTTGGATGGTTTAGTGTTTCTTCAATACCAACATTCTTTAGTTCTTCATAGCTTTTATTTCGAAATGGTCCTCCAGACGCAGTTAAAATAATCTTTGATATACTTTTTATATTATTTCCAGCAATACATTGAAATATTGCTGAATGTTCACTATCTACAGGTAAGATAGTACTATTATTTTTTTTTGCTGCATCCATTACCAACTTCCCTGCTGTAACTAACGTCTCTTTATTTGCAAGGCCAATTGTCTTTCCTTTCTCAATAGCTCTAAAAGTCGGCACCAATCCGGCTATTCCAACTATGGAGGACATTACAATATCTGATTCGACCATAGTAGCAACTTGTATAAGCCCATCTATTCCAGTGACAACCTCAGTAATATCTCCAACTCGCCTTTTTAATTCTTTATAGTATTTCGTATTGCTTATAGCTACTACCTTCGGCCTAAATTCTAACACCTGTTTTTCAAGTAAATCTATGTTAGAATAACCAGTTATTCCGCAAACTTTATAATCATCACTATTATTCTTTATTACTTCTAAAGTTTGAGTGCCAATTGAACCTGTAGAGCCGAGTAATGATATGTATTTCATTCTATTCTCCTCTTTATGGAACTATGAATAAAAAATAGTAAAATATTGCTGGTGCGGTAAAAAGTACGCTATCAAATCTATCAAGAATGCCACCATGTCCTGGTATAATTGTACCGAAGTCTTTTATTCCTGCAAATCTTTTAATATACGATGCAGATAAATCTCCAATTTGTGATACTACTCCACAAATAACTCCAATAATAATAAAATGTATTATTGAAATAGTATACCCCTGTGAATTTATAATATATCCGAACAAAGTGGTAAATGCCATACTGCCAACTACCCCGCCGATAGACCCTTCAATTGTTTTTTTAGGACTTATATGCGGGCACAGTTTTCTCTTGCCAAAATTTACACCAACAAAATACGCTGATGTATCAGAAACCCATGCTGTTATGAAAGGTAACCATATTAGTATATTACCATATTTATGACTCCCTATTTGCACTAGACAGCTAAATAGCACTGAAATGTAGAGAAATCCAAAAATAGATATAGCGATTTCAACAATGTTATGTTTTTGATAAAAAATCTCTACTGAAATTAATGCAATTAGCGACAAAGTGATTATTCCAATGGATAATGATCCATTGGAATCCTTTAGAATAATACTATAATATATTAAAGTCATACTATACCCATACCATTTTATCGGTTCAATCTTTTTTACTTGCATAGCTTTAAAATATTCATACAGTCCAACTAAGGAAAGTAGCAAAGCAAAAATATATAATAAGCTTCCCTTATAAAATAGTATTGCAAATATTAAAGGCAGTCCAATAATTGAACTTATTAATCTTACCTTCAGCATTTTTACCTCCGTTACTTTACATTCCCAAAACGCCTATTTCTATTTTGATACTCATTGATTGCATCAATAAGGTTTTCTTTTTTAAAGTCTGGCCATAATGTATTTGTGAATACCAACTCACTGTATGCTCCTTGCCATAATAAAAAGTTGCTCAGGCGTCTTTCTCCACTTGTTCTAATGATAAGATCAGGATCTAAGTCTTTCCCAGTATATAAATACTTCTCAAATAAGTCTTCGTCTAATAAATCTATCTGAATTTTATTTGTTTTCAAATCATCAATAATATTTTTACAAGCATTTAGTATTTCTAACCTACCTCCATAATTTAAAGCAATATTAAACTGTAATCCATCATTATTCTTCGTGGATTCAATTGCATTTAGTATTTCTTCTTTTGTTGCATTAGGTAAAAGTTCTATATCTCCTAAAATCTTTATCTTTACTTTGTTTGAATTTAAGCCTTCGATTTCTTTACGCATATATTCAACAAGAAGTTTCATTAGATACCCTACTTCGTCTTTAGGTCTTTTCCAATTTTCTGTTGAAAATGCATAAACCGTTAATATTCTCACCCCCAAATCACTACATACCTTAACAATATCTTTTAATGCATCAACGCCTGCTTTATGGCCAAAAGACCTAGGTAAACCTTTTTTCATGGCCCATCTGCCGTTGCCATCCATAATTATTGCTATATGATTTGGTACAATATTACTATCTAAATTCATTGTCACCCCTCCAATAAAAGAAAAACAATAATTGCGACTTAAATAATTCCCCTTTAAAAAGGGGAATTATTTAAAGTATGACACAGTAAACACTACTATACCATTATTATTAAGCTGCCTGATTATTACCGGATCTTTACCCAGTCTTTCAAGCTTTTTATCTTCAAAAGGGGTAATCGTTTCTTCAACAATAAAATGAGTGTTCTCATTAATTATCCTTTTCGCCTTATTAAGATTAAAACCTACTAAATAAGGTATTTTATCCAATGCTAAACCTCCATTACTTCCTTTTCTTTTAGTTCAACAATCTTATCTATTTCTTTTACAAACTTATCTGTTATTTTTTGGGTATCTTCTTCTGATTTTTTAAGTTCATCTTCTGATATTTGATTATCTTTTTTCATCTTTTTCAAATTTTCATTGGCATCTCTTCTAATATTTCTAACTGCAACTTTAGTTTCTTCTCCGAGTTTTTTTACAGTTTTCACCAAATTTTTTCTTCTCTCTTCAGTAAGTTGAGGGACTATCAATCTTATGATTTTACCATCATTAGATGGATTTATCCCCAAATCAGATTTTTGAATTGCTTTTTCTATAGATGGTATAGATTTCGCATCCCATGGTTGTATAGACACTATTCTAGGCTCTGGGGCCGATATATTTGCTAGTTGATTAATAGGGGTATCAGTACCATAGTATTCAACTACAATGCGATCTAGCATGTTTGGATTGGCTCTACCTGCCTTTAATGATTGTAATTCCTGCTTCATAACATTAATTGTCTTTTCCATCTTATCCTGAGCGCTTTTTTCAATGTCTTTAATCATTTTTAATCCTCCTTCACCATCGTACCTATTTTCTCTCCCATTATAGCTTTTATAATGTTATCTGGGTCTTTTAAATCAAAAACTAATATTGGTATACTATTATCCATACATAATGAAGCGGCAGTAGAATCCATAACTCCGAGTCCTTTATTTATTACGTCGATGTAAGACAATTTCTCAAACTTCTTTGCATCTTTATTTTTTACTGGATCACAATCATAAACACCATCTACCTTTTTTGCAAGTAGGATTATTTCTGCTTCGATTTCTGCCGCTCTTAATGCAGCTGTTGTATCTGTAGAAAAATATGCATTTCCTATTCCTGATGCAAAAATAACAACCCTACCTTTTTCCAGATGCCTTATTGCTTTTCTTCTTATATAAGGTTCAGCGATCTGCCTCATTTCAATAGCCGTCTGTACTCTTGTAGGAACCTCGATTCGTTCTAGGGCATCTTGTAGCGCTAATGCATTAATAACAGTGGCTAACATACCCATATGATCCGCAGTCGTTCTATCCATACCTTCACCACTTCTGCCTCTCCAAAAGTTTCCTCCGCCGACCACAATTGCTACTTCAACATCAAGACATCTAAGTTCTTTAACTTTTTTTGCTATACTTAATATCGTTTCTTGGTCTAACCCTGAAACCTTATCTCCTGCTAATGCTTCACCGCTCAACTTTAATATCACTCTTTTATATTTAACATGGTGCATTTATAATATACCTCCATTAATGTATAAAATTTCTACATATAACTTGAAAATCCTTCTAAATATAAGCAGCTTTAAAAAAAAGAGAACACATAGTGTTCCCATTTTTATTTTTCTACTTTTGCATCTGTCTCATAACTTCCTCAACAAAGTTATCTTCCTTTTTTTGAATACCTTCGCCTTTTTCATATCTTATAAATCTTGATATAGATACATCCGCCCCTATTTCGCTGGATTTATCTTTTAAAAGCTTCGATATTGACCTTTCACCATCTTTTACAAAAACTTGATCTAATAGACAAGTTTCTTTAAGCTGTTTTTTTAGTCTACCTTCAATCATTTTTTCAACAACAGCTGCATCTTTTCCTTCGTTTATAGCTTGCTGTTTTAATATTTCTCTTTCTTTTTCTATGTATTCAGCTGATACTTCTGCATCACTAACGTATAGTGGATTAAGCGCAGCAACTTGCATTGCAATATCTTTTCCTAGCTCTAACAATGCATCATTGTTTTTCGAGCAATGCAACTCAACAAGAGTTCCTATTCTACCTCCAGCGTGAATATAGGAGACAACAACTCCATCATTTACAATGAATTTTTCAAACCTTCTAATAGTCATATTCTCGCCTATTTTTGCAATTAATGTACTTAATAATTCTTTAACTTTCATACCTTTATAATCGGTTTCATATAACTCTTCAACACTATTAATATCTTTATCAACAACAATTTTAGCCATTGAATTAATAAAATCAATGAATTCTTGATTTTTAGCAACAAAATCGGTTTCACAGTTTACTTCTACAATAGCTGCAAAATTATTTTTTTCATTAACATATGTACCTATTAAGCCTTCTGAAGCTATTCTTCCTGCCTTTTTTGCAGCCGCTGATAATCCTTTTTCTCTTAAAAGCTCTATAGCCTTATCAATGTCTCCATCAGTTTCAACAAGAGCTTTTTTGCAGTCCATCATACCTGCCCCTGTTCTTTCTCTTAGCTCCTTTACAGTTGAAGCATCTACCATATTTATCTCCTCCTATATATTATTAAAGGTAAGAGTGCGGCCAGTGAATACAATTCTCCTTAACACTCTTACCGATTATTTATTCAGATAATTGTTCTCCCTGCCTAGCCTCTATAATTGCATCTGCAATTTTTGAAGTAATTAGTTTTACAGCTCTAATAGCATCATCATTTCCTGGTATTGGATAATCAACCTCATCAGGATCACAGTTTGTATCTACAATAGCTACTACTGGAATTCCAAGTATATGAGCTTCTTGTATAGCAATCTTTTCTTTTCTTGGATCCACAATAAATATTGCACCTGGTAAATCAGTCATTTCTTTTATTCCGCCAAGATTCTTTTCAAGCTTTTCTTTTTCACCCTTAAGCTTTATTACTTCTTTTTTGGGTAAAAGATCAAATGTTCCATCTTGCTCCATTTTCTCAAGCTCTAATAATCTTTCGATTCTCTTTCTTATTGTCTTAAAGTTAGTTAGCATACCACCTAACCATCTTTGATTCACATAGAACATATTACCTCTAAGAGCTTCTGATTGTATTGATTCTTGAGCTTGTTTCTTAGTTCCTACAAAAAGTACACTCTTGCCTGTAGAAGCTATTTCTTTGACAAAATCATATGCTTCTTCAACCTTTTTTACTGTTTTTTGTAAGTCGATGATGTAAATCCCATTTCTTTCTGTAAAAATGAATTCCGCCATCTTAGGATTCCACCTTCTAGTTTGATGTCCAAAATGAACACCCGCTTCCAGCAACTGTTTCATTGATATTACTGACATTTTATACCTCCTTGGTTTTTCTTCCATGGCCGTCATGTCTTTTGGATACTATAAAAGCACCTTCCAAAAAATCAGACCATGTGTAAATTTTACAGTGTTTAGTATAACATAAATATGTATAGTTAGCAATGCCTTTTATTGTTCGGCCATAGTTATTATTTTTATCAATTCTTGAGTTTCTATTCCTTTTTTAATATTATATTTACCATACTTAATTCTACTGCTTTTGTTTTGCTTTTCTAGCTCATTAATGAATGTTGTTTCATCGTTTATCAATTCTTTATCTTTCAATAATTTAGCCACTTTTTCACAACTCCAACTTTTCTCTATATTTATTTCTACAAAAATATCAGTATTATCCCCTGTGTCAGAATCATCTTTTTTATCGATAAGTTCATTTGCACTGATGACAATTAAGTTATGCTTTTGCGCCTCATTCTTTATGTCTTGTGGTGTAAGCTCTCTATCTCCAAAACTTATATTTAACACAGATGTTAAGACCATACCGATTCCAACACCAAATAAGATGTTTTTTAAATTATATATGCTCATCTTTCTCACCGTCTTTTCTTAGAGATAATATTAGTTGGACTTCACCTTTTCCAATATTCTCTGATCTGGCAATATCTTCAATACTATAACCATCTTTAAAATACTTTATTACCTTTTCACGTTTACTATTAGAATTGTAATTGTGACTCTGTTCTACTATTTTACCCTCAACATGATGCTTTTGTTTATTATCTTTGAGAAGTGAATCTTCAATAGGCTTTCTATATTTATAAGTATTAGTATATATACTTTTATTATCAAATTTATAGTCTTTATTTGCTTTAATATCAATATTGTTTTGGTGTTTATCTAGTAAATCGATTTTATCTTCTATTTGCTTAACTATAGTTTCCGAAGTAAAATTAAGTTCAGCTATAAGTTCATCAGCATCTTCTATTACTTTTTTAAGTTCTTGTTCCTTAAAGTCAATATTAAAATATAGGTCCTCTCCCTTAATTCTATCTAGAAAAATAATTATAGCTGATATTAGTACAACTATAATGCCAATGAACATCGTAATATAATTAATCATTATTTCACCTCGATTATATCCTTATATCTATAGAATTGTTTTTATTTATCTTGTCTTGTTTTCTTAAGTCTTTGTGACTTGATTCCTCTTTTGAATTATCTTTATTGTTTCCCGAATGGTTATCCTTTCTTGATTTATTTTTTTCTTTCTCTCTATCCCTATCAACTTTCGATTTATAAGCTTTTTCACTCTCATTAACTTGTTTGAGTTTTTTCTCGTTTTGCTCTTGGTTTTTATGTATGTTAATATTCATATTATTTCTTGCGTTTTCTTGATCAATATTCTTTACTTTCTGTAATTCTTGTGATTTAGGAATAATAGTCTGGAAATCTATTGACCTGATAGACATATAGACCACCTACCTTAATATTAATCATTCTTCATAAGGGCCAACTTTAATTTCAGCACGATCTCTATAAATTGTAGCAAACTTTAAAATCTCTTTAATATACATTTTACTGCTACCTATAGATATTCTTGTACCTGGAAATATCACTTCAGACGCTTTTATCTTACCATTCGTTATTTCTTCTAAATATGTCTCCATCTCAACCATTACACCTTTCATATCTTCTAATTGCTTTGCAAGTTGAAGCTTAAGTTGTATTGACCTTGATAAAAGCAGCCTTTTATCAGCAGACAACTCTGATGTTTTACTAATTTTAGTTAATAGTTCAACCGCTTGTTTTGCCTTTTCCAAATTTTGTGAAAGTTGTTTTGTTTCCTCTCTCATACTTTCATATTTTTTCCTAATGTCAGGATTAATACCAACTTCTAAATCTGTAATTGTAGCCATAGGGGAACCAATTACCTTTGCACTTATCTCTTCTGATGCTCTTATTTGTCCACCTACAATTAGACCTTTTCTTCCTTTTAGTTCTAATTTCTTACCGCATATTACATTACTATGCATAATTGCATCGCTAACAATGTTACCTTTTACTTCTACCTTACTATTTTCAATAAATTTCGCTACCAAATCACCTTCACATATTAACTCTCCGCGGTTCATACCTTGCATTCCTCGATGCAGGATTATATCTCTTTGGGATACAATACTTGCACCTTCAACAACTCCAAAAACCTCGATATCGTCGTCAGCCTCAATTTTAAAGCCCGTTAATACATTTCCTCTTACAATTACCTTTCCTATAAATCTAATATTTCCAGTAGAATTATCAACATCTGATTTTACTTCATAAATAGGTGATACGGTAACCTTATCATTTATTAATTCTACTTGCCCATCAATACTGGAAACTAGAGAATATCCATCAATTCCAATCTCTATATTTTTGCCTTTAGGTAAGGTAAGCTTTTTCCCATCTTTTGCTGGCACATCTAATCCAAGAACATTTTTTCCAGGAATACCAACGGTGTTAGGTATTAACTGTACTAATAACTGATCAACTTTCACATTTTGTATAAGAGATAACTCATGATAGTCAATTTTGCCATCCATATTAATGCTAATTTTTCTTTGATTTTTAATATCAATTTTATAGTCAAGCTTAGCGTCCTCGCCATTTATAGGTTTCTGTCCCTCTGCTATTAAAACATCTTTATTATATATTTTGTTCATAATAATTTCATCTATAGCTTCATATTTAATACCATATGTTACATTCTTTTCTTTTAAAGTTGTTAGCAGCTCTTCCTTAATTATACCCTTACCGCCATACGGTTCTGTAATATTTAAAAAAGCTTGCATAATATCCTTTTCTATCTTTACACTATATACACAATCAATTAAATCTTCTATTTGATTTTCTGCAATCTTAAGTAACTCATTAAATTTCTTTTTATTAAAAAAATCTTTAATGAGTTCGTTGTTTACTTCCTTAATTTGTTTTGCAGCAATATGCGCGAAAACATGCTCTAAAGAAGCTTCTTCTCCTATTTTTAAATATACTCCATCTTCTTTATATATAATATCAATAGTTTCATCAATCTTAGTTAACTCAAGTCTTTTTGCATTCTGGTCTTCTAAGTTATCCAAAACACACTCCAATTTATCGAATAGGTCATCTGCAAGACTTACTTTAACTTTATAATAGGAGCCAAAAAAAGACTTTCTATTCTCTAACAATTCAATTTTTAATTTATCTCTTTTAATATCAAACTTTTCTTCTGCTTCTTTAATAATACCTTCATAATCTTTACCCTCTATTATAATACTGTCCTGCATAAATACACCTGCCTTGTAAGATATTTTTAATATTCTTTCTCAAGTTTACTTTTCAACCTTATAATGGCTTTTGTGTGAAGTTGAGATACGCGCGATTCAGATATTCCCATAATCTTGCCGATTTCTTTGTAAGTTAGCCCCTCATAATAATACAAAGTTATTATTTTTTTTTCTTTTTCAGGAAGATTTTTAATTTCTCCAGATAATACTTCAACTAATTCAGATTCTTCAATATTAGTATCTAAGCTTCCCCCTATTCCAGGTTCATCCATTGTCATATCTCTTTTTTGATCTAAAAAATCATCCAAAGAAATTATAGAATAAGTTGTTACATTCTGAATCTTCTTAAAAAAGTCATCTATACTAATACCTAAATGCTGGGCTACTTCTTTGTCAGTTACAGAACGCCCAAACTTATTTTCAAGTTCAAAATATATTTTCTCAAGCTCTTTAGCTTTTTGTCTAACGGATCTGGGCAGCCAATCAATCTCCCTAAGATGATCAATAATTGCACCTCTAATTCTAAGTTGAGCATAAGTGTCAAACTTAACACGCCTATTTAAGTCATATTTATCAATTGCATCTATTAATCCAAAAACACCATAGCTAACTAGATCATCATATTCCACATTATTCCCATAACTTGAGAATAACCTGCCTGCCACATATTTTACCAGGTATAAATAGTGTATTATTAATTCTTCTCTTAAATTCAGATCTTTAGTTTTTGTATAACTTTCCCATAAGTTGCTAGTTTCCATTTCATACCTCCATGAAGAATTTACTATTCGCTAGCCTTATATTTATATATTTCAGCCGGGTTCATCTCTACAAAATCCTCATCTTCATTATATTTTACAAACTCATCGTCACTAATTGGAGGTATTGTATAATCTATGGTTTGTTTATTTGAAAGTACACTATCTTTAAAAATTGGACTAAGTTTAATTTCTTTATATATCAATGCGATAAAATAGCCAATTATTGAAAATAGAATTGTCACAACAATGCTTCTTATCATTATAATAGCAAATGATATTTTAAAAATAATTCCTATTAATAAATTTCCTATTACCCCACAAACAACAAGGTAAAAAGGTAAATCATAAAATATGTTTGCATTCATCTACAATTACCTCACCCTATATACGCTTTATCCCACAACCTATTGTTTTGATCAATAAAATACCACTCTCTGAATAAAGTTCAATGGTTCTTCCATAATTTCCACCAGTTTCTTCAGACAGAATTGGTATTGAATTAGCTTTTAATACTTCCTTTGTTGCAATGACATTTCTTGCACCGATTCTCATAATATCGCTTGTATCACTGAAGTTAAACATTTGAGCTCCGCCTGCAATTTTACTAACAATTTTATTCTTACGAGCCCCCATATTGATCATATCTTGTATCAATTTCACTATTGCAGTATCGGCAAATTTTGCTGCATTTGCATTGTTTTTTATTTGAATGCTGCTTGGAAGCATTATATGCGCTAAACCTGATATTTTGGTTGAAGTATCGTACAGACATATTCCTACACAAGATCCTAATCCCAAAGTAGTTAATACCCCTGGATAATATGTGCAGTTCATATCAGCCATTCCTACTTTAATCAATTCACCCATACTATAAAGCCCCTAGACTTCTAAGTAATGTTTCGAAGGATTCTTCATCTGGTATTAAGAAAAAGTTCCCTTTCACATGATTTAAACCTTCCATAAAATTTGTTTCAATTAATAATACCTTGTCTCCAACTTGACCAAATAAAATAACTGGTACACTTAAAATTGCTCCAGCCATATCAAGCGTAAGCGATGGTACAGAGATTATCATATTCAATCCTGTCAAGGATGATAAAGAAGTCAGATATGAGCTAGCTAATATATTGCCTATTTCTTGCAAAGCAGAAATTTGCATTGAATTTAGCTGATTACTTATATCCCCAAAGTCCACTCCTCCAATTAACATATCAATTAAGAATTTACAAGAACCTATATCTATAAGGAACATAATGCTGCCAGTGATATCTCCGCTTACCTTAAAATATATCCCTGCTACTAATGCTTCTGGACCACCCACCAAGTCGGCTACATCTTTAAATTCCAAAATATTCACTTTTGGAACGTCCATATCTACTCGCTTGGATATCATTTTAGATAAAGCTGTTGCAGCATTTCCAGCTCCTATATTTCCTATTTCCTTTAAGACATCGATTTGTATACTGTTTAAATTTTCAATTGTTAACGACATTGCTTCACTTCCTTCTATACAATAATTGTACTCAGTATTCTAGCTATATTTAGTAGAATGATAATTCTTTCATTTACTTTACCTATACTGCTAATGTTACTTTGGTCAATGTTTCCAATAAGTTCAGGAGTATCCTCAATAAATTCCTTAGGAATCTCAATAACCTCAGATGCTGAATCTACAATCAAACCAACAGTAATATCTTCTATGGAAACTATGATAATCCTTGTATTATCAGTTTCTACTGATTCAGGCAAGTTGAATTTTTTTCTCAAGTCAATTATAGGAACAATCTCACCTCTAAGATTAATAACGCCCTTTACATAATGTGGTGCTTTAGGCACTCTTGCAATCCTTATCATTTTTTCAATTGTCTTTACTTTTAATATATCTACTCCATATTCTTCATTTTCTAATTTAAAAATAACAAATTGTTGTATATTATTACCTAAGTCCATTATCTAGCCTCCTATCTTATATTAATGAGTTTGAATCAATAATTAATGCTACTTGTCCATCACCAAGTATTGTAGCTCCAGCTATTATCTTAGCACTTCCAGATAAATACTTGCCTAGAGATTTAATAACTATTTCCTGCTGCCCAATTAATGAATCAACTATAAAGCCCGCATTCTTATCTCCTTTTTTTACTACTACAGTTGTTAATTCATCATTTATTTGATTTGCACCTCTGCTTACTTCTAAGATTTTTTCAAGTCTAATTATCGGTAATACATTATTTCTATAAAGAACTACTTCTTGCCCTTGAACATTTCTAATAGTACTTGCGCTTATTGGCGTTATTTCCTTAATAGCATTAAGTGGAATCGCAAACTTTTCCTCCCCTACTTTAACCAATAAAGCCTGTATGATAGCCAATGTTAATGGAAGCCTAATAATAAATTTACTACCCTTATTTTTAGCCGTTTCAATTTCGACTGTTCCACCTAAAGACTCAATTTTAGTCTTTACGACATCTAGTCCAACACCTCTACCTGATATATCAGAAACAATTTCTGCTGTGCTAAATCCAGGCCTAAATATTAGTTCAATAGAATTTTTATCGTCTAAATCCGACCAATCTTGTTTTGAAATGATACCCTTTTCTAAAGCCTTTTTCTTAATCTTATCAATATTTAATCCTTTTCCGTCGTCTTCTACTTCGATTACTACACTATTTCCATCTTGATAAGCCCTTAAATATAAATTTCCAGTTGAGTTTTTGTTGTTTTGAATTCTCTCAGTGGTTTCTTCGATACCATGATCAATGGAATTCCTAATTAAATGTATTAGAGGATCACCGATCTCATCAATAACTGTTCTATCAAGTTCAGTCTCTTCTCCAGACATATTTAGAATAATTTCTTTACCAAGATCTTTAGATAAATCCCTTACCATCCTAGGAAATCTATTAAATACCTTTTCTATTGGTACCATTCTAACTTTCATAACTGCATCATGCAAACTAGTTGTAATTCTTTCAAGATATTCCACTGCTTCATTCATATCTTGATCACTAGAATTTGTTCCTATGCCCTCTAGTCTTGTTTTTATTATAATAAGTTCACTCACTAGATTCATAAGGTTATCAAGTCTATCAATATCAACCCTAACAGTCTTTCCAATTTTAGCTTTCTTATTTTGAGTATCATTTGATGAATTCTTATCATCAATCTCTATTTTTGTTGTTTGAATAATTATATCTTCTAATTCTTCATTTACATTATTTAGTTCATTTTGCTTTTCCTTGTTATCTATATTTTCTATGTTTACTATATTTACTTCAACAAGTTCTACTTCAGAGATATCTTCTAAATCCTTTTTTATCGTTTCAATCCTTTCACTTGTAACTGCTGCTAATTCAAAGCTATACTCAAATTTTTCATCTTCGATATCCTCTACTTTAGGCGAAGACTTAAAAATTTCAGCATAACTTTCTAATGTTTTAAAAATTATAAATGCTCTTGCAGATTTTAACATACAACTTTTTGCTAAAAATACTCTTATAGATAGAGCTATTAAGCCTTGTTGATTGGCCTTAAAAATTACATTTCTATCATATTGGTTAAAACTTAAACTTGAGAGTTCTTCTTTAACGACTTCAATAGTTTTCAATTCATTTTGAGGTTTGCCATTTATTATACCTTTTAATTTATTTTTAGTGTCATCTATATTCGTATCAAGTTCAGAACCTAAACTGGAAATATTGTTGATTGAATTTTCAAGATAATCAAGGCATTCAAATAATACATCTACAATATTCGAAGTTACAATTACTTTCCCATTTCGAATTAGATCAAGAACATTCTCCATTTCATGGGTCAAACTGGTAATTTTTGTATAACCCATTGTTCCAGCCATACCTTTTAGTGTATGTGCTACTCTAAAAATCTCATTTAAAAGTTTCATATCATTTGGATTAGATTCTAGTCCAAGAAGGCATTGGTTTAAACTTTGCAAATGTTCTTGAGACTCTTCAATAAAAATCTCTAAATATTGATTCATATCCATATCTAAACCCCCATATATTTTAGTATTTCTGATGTAATTCTGTTTAGTGGCACTATGCTATCTACAATTCCAGCATTAACTACTGCCTTTGGCATACCATATACCACACAGGATTCCTCATCCTGTGCAATTGTTTTACCACCTACCATTTTAATTTTTTTCATTCCCTCACTACCATCACTACCCATTCCCGTCATCATTACTGCTATTAAATTCTTGTTTTCAATTTTTGATATAGAATCCATCATTACATTAACTGAGGGCCTATGTCCTGAAACAGGCGCATCACTGTTTAAACAAATTACATAATCATCTAAGCCTGTCCTATTGATTACCATATGATAATTACCAGGCGCTATATAAGCTGTACCTATTTTAAGTATATCACCATCTTCTGCCTCTTTAACAGTTATTTTAGAAAGATTGTTCAGTCTAACTGCTAAAGATTTAGTGAATCCAGCTGGCATATGTTGTACAATTAAAAATGTAGCAGGAATATCTTCCGGTATATAGGGGATCACGTCTTGCAAGGCTCTAGGTCCACCTGTTGAGATTCCAATTGCAACAATATATTTTGTTTTTTTGCCATCTATCATATTATTAAAAGTTTTTTCAATTGGTTTATAGATTAGTTTTTTCACTTCTTCTGAATTATTTATCTTCTTTGTTAGATTAACTTGAATAATTGTATTAATTATTTCATCTTTAATATCATCAACCTTAATATTAACAATTGTTCCACTTGGTTTTGTAATGAAGTCAACGGCACCCAATTCCAATGCTTTAATAGTTTCATCTGCACCTCTTTTAGTCATACTAGAAAACATGATAATTTTCGCTGTAGGTACTGCCTTAATTATTTCAGGTAATGCATCTAGCCCGTTCATTATAGGCATTTCAATATCTAATGTCACTATATCTGGTTTTAATTTTATTGCTTTACTTATTGCTTCGCTTCCATTACGCGCAGTATCTATTACTTCAATTCTATCATTTGAATTTAATATATCAGAAATAATTTTTCTCATAAAAGCAGAATCATCAACTACCAACACTTTAATTTTTCTATTTTCTATATCAATCATTTAAACCAATCCTTTTTTAATCAATTTGCGCTGCTCTTCAAATATGTATTTCATTACTATGTTTTTGTCAAATTCAGTAATATTTATAAACTTAATTCCATATTCGAAAGCGTATTTCGAGGTATTTAGTATTGATTTTCTAAGTACCATACCAAAAAGTACCAGTTCTCTTTCTTTACTTATTTTAAATGATAATTCTATTATTATATCTAATTTCAAATCTTTATTTATATGAATCAGTGCGCCCCCTCCGCTTATATCCATTATATTTCCTTTGAAAGCTTCACCGAATTTATATGATTTAATATCTTCAACTTCTCTTGCGATAAAATTATTTATTACTTCTAACCGATAAAAGTTCCTTCTTTGAATCTTACTAATTTCTGAATTTATTTTCACTCTTAACACAGTAATATTATCATTTACTTTTCCCAGTACTATAACTGAAAACTTAAATATAGCCTCTTCCTTTATAATAACAATATCAATTACGGCGTCCTTTGCAATATAAGATGAACCAAGTATTTCCTCCGGTATCATTAAATCAAAAGTATTCTCACTTACTATATTAATAATCTTAGAAAATAATTGGCTCTTACCTGATTTTGTCCTAAAATGTAGTTCGACTTTATTACCTATAAGAATATTTAACTTTACTATAGCCATTTTTATCAGCCCCCATGAATCAACTATTAAACATTTTTGAAAGTTTATTAAAAAACATTTTTATACCCAAAGACTGTGTTTGATTAAATTGGGAGTTGTTAACTAAGGTATTTGCAATATCATTTATGTTTTTAGAAGCTTCACACTTCCTATAACTTAATACAAAAGGCTCTTGAAGCTTTACCGCCTTAGTAACGCTGTTATCATTAAGTATGTATCCAAGCTTTTGTAGTTTTAATCCTAGGAATTTATCAGTCACAAGACTTAATTTATCTAATATATTATAAGCTTCCTCAATATTTTCTGCTCGGTTCACAACTAACTTTAAGCTTTTATTTTTATCCTTATACGATAAAGTTTTTATCAATGCATAGGCATCTGTTATTGCTGTTGGTTCAGGAGTTGTAACTATTATGACCTCCTTTGCAGCATGAACAAAGCTCATAACATTATCTGATAGACCTGCACCTGTATCAATTAAAATTATGTCCGCATCCTCATCTAATTTACCTAACTCAGTTAGTATGTCTATAAGTTGTCTTTTATCTATTTTTACTAATTCCTGCATCCCTGATCCTCCGGAAATAAATCTTATTCCAGATGGACCCTCTTCGATAATATCAAGTATATCTTTTTTATATTTTATTACATCGGATAAATTATATTTAGCCGTTTTGCCTAGTACTACATCAACATTTGAAAGTCCTAAGTCAGCATCAATAATAACTACTCTATATCCCATCTCCGCTAATACAATGCCAATATTGACTGTGAAATTAGTTTTACCTACCCCACCTTTACCACTAGTAATAGTAATAACTCTAGATGATTTATGGGTTAGTATATTCTTATTTTGAGTTCCTTTTTCTAGCTCCAACTCATTCATTCCACTAATTATCTTTCTAAGTTTATCAGCTTGATCTTTCATATAGTTTTTCTCCCAAAATACATTTAATAATTTTGGTATTGTCGGCTTTTTCTATATCGTCAGGCACATTCTGCCCCATTGTAAAATAGCAAAGTTGTTTTTTTGACACACTAGAAACATTCAATATTGTACCGTAAGAAGATGTCTCATCAAGCTTTGTAAAAATCAGCTTATAGTCATTCATAAAACTATAGCTGTTTACAATTTCCATACAATCAGAGTATTTTGTGGAAGCACTCATAACTAAATAAATTTCATAATCGAAATTTAAACTAATTAAAGACTTTAATTCCAATAGCTGGTATTTATCTTTATGACTTCTGCCAGCTGTGTCTACTAAGATTACATCTTTATTTTGATAACTATTAATTATATCTGAAAATTCGTTAGGCGAATAAACAATTGACAAAGGAACACCTATTATCTCACAATAAGTTTTCAGTTGTTCCACTGCGGATATTCTATAAGTATCAGCTGTTATAACGCCAATATTTTTCTTTTGATTTAGGACCATATCAGCAGCTAATTTTGCTAGTGTTGTCGTCTTTCCTACCCCTGTTGGACCCACAAAAACTATAATTTTTTGTTTCGTATCATTATTATTTTCTTCTTCGCCAACAATAATATATTTTTGTAAAATATTAATAATTTCTTTCTTAATTATTTCCGCATCTTTATTATGGTTTATTTCCTCTTTCTCTATTAGCTCCCTTTTTATTTCTTGCAATATAGCACTACTAATATCGCTATATTCCAATTTCTTAATAAATTCACTTGATATTTCTGATAATCTGCTCTCAAGCTTTTCACTATTAATTGACTCATACATTTTAGATACCATATTCTTTATTTGATTAACTTCACTTTTAATAGCTATATCTTCCGAGCTCCTAATAACATCTAAAGATTTAAGAAGTTCATTATTGAATTCATTCTGCGGCTGTGTCCATCTATCACCTTCAATATTGTTTCGTTTTTTCATAGTAGATTGATATTCTTCTCTGTTATCTGTATCAATAGTAGCAACAACTTCAACCAATGGCTTCATAAAAAAACCCAATAGTCCTTTTCTCCTGATTTTTCTTGTATTTAAAATAATTGCATTTCTTCCAAGATCCGATTTAACCTTTTGAATGGCATCTTGAGAATTTTCTCCAATATATCTTTTCACCTTCATTAAGCAATCACCATCCCTACAGATTGTACTTCAACCGATGTGTCAAGTTCGTTATATGACAAGACAATTAATGATGGAGCCACCTGTTCTGTCAGTCTTTTAAAATATATTCTTACTACTGGCGATGTAAGTAAGATAGGTTGTTCTCCTATAGAAGTAAGTTTATGAAGTTCTTTTAATAAATTATTTATTATATTCTGAGCAATATTAGGATCTATTGATAAAAATGATCCATATTCGTTTTGTTGCACAGAATCCATAATTGTCTGTTCAACTTTCATATCAAGTGTTATCACCTTTACTTTTTTTCCATTTATAAACCTTTTTGTAATACTCCTCTTAAGTGACTGTCTCACATATTCAGTGAGCATATCAGCATCTTTAGTCATATTTCCGTAATCAGCCAGGGTTTCAAGTATAGTTACCATATCTCTAATAGAGATATTCTCTTTTAACAAATTACATAAAACTTTTTGTACTTCACCTAATGTTAAAGTTTTGGGCAAAACATCGTCTACTAGAGCTGGATAAGTTTCTTTAACATTATCAATTAGTTTCTGAACATCTTGTCTACCTAATAATTCATGAGAGTAAGACTTTATTATTTCAGTTAAATGAGTAGCAATTATTGATGGTGGATCTACTACTGTATAACCCATCATTTCAGCTCTTTCTTTTTGACTGCCATTAATCCAAATGGCTGGTAATCCAAATGCCGGCTCAATGGTTTTTATACCATCCAATTCACCTTCTGCTGTTCCAGGATTCATGGCTAAATAATTGTCAAATACTATTTCTCCATCAGCTACTTCAGTCCCTTTAATTTTAATAACATATTGATTTGGTTTTAGCTGTATATTATCTCTTAGTCTAATAATGGGCACTATCATTCCTAGTTCAAGAGCACATTGTCTTCTAATCATAACAACTCTATCCAATAGATCTCCACCTTGGTTTATATCGGCTAATGGAATAATACCATATCCAAATTCCAATTCAATTGGATCCACTTGAAGGAGTGTCATAACATTTTCTGGTTTCCTAATTTCTTCTACTTCTATATCCTGCGCCTTAATTTCTTCTTCCATCCTAGCGTCTTTAATGGTATTTTGCAATGAATAACCAATAAAACCAAAAAAACATGCAAGTAGAATGTTTGGTAAAAATGGAAGACCTGTAAAGGCAAGTACAACTAATACTCCAGAAGCCAAATACAAAACCTTAGGCTGAGCAAACAATTGATTAATCAGATCGGTACCTAAATTCGAATCAGATGCTGCTCTTGTTACTATAATAGCCATTGCAGTAGAAATTAACAAAGCAGGTACCTGGCTTACAAGTCCATCTCCTATAGTCAATATAGTAAACCTGCTAGCAGCCTCTTGCATAGTAAACCCCAGCTGCATAATCCCAATTACAAAACCTGCAGAAATATTTATTATAGTAATAAGGATACCTGCTATTGCATCACCTTTAACAAATTTACTAGCCCCATCCATAGCTCCATAAAAATCGGCTTCCCTTTGTATCTTTTTCCTTCTGTCTTTTGCATCAGCTTCACTTACCAGTCCAGAATTCAAGTCAGCATCTATAGCCATTTGTTTCCCTGGCATTGCATCTAATGTAAATCTAGCAGTAACCTCAGCAACTCTTTCAGCGCCTTTTGTTATAACCATAAAATTAATAATTACAATAATAATAAATATAATTACTCCAACTATAGGGTTATTTCCTGTTACAAAACTACCAAATGCTTCTACTACCTTTCCACCTTCCCCATTACCAAGTATTATTCTAGTGGTGGATATATTTAACGACAATCGAAATAATGTAGTAACAAGCAATAATGAGGGGAAAACAGAAAATTCTAAAGCTTCCTTCGTGTACATTGATATTAGAAGTATTACTAATGATAATGATATATTTATTGTAAGCAATATATCCAATAAAAATGGTGGAAGAGGTATTATAATTAAGAGCACTATACCTATTACCGCAAGTGCTACTATGATGTCACCGAATTTAAACATAATAATTCTCCTCATCAACTTTTCATACTATACACAAAAGCGAGAACTTCTGCTACAGCTTTATACAGCTCTATAGGGATACTCTGCCCAATTTCAACACCTTTATATAAAGACTGAGCCAAGGGCTTATTTTCAACTATTGTTACTTTGTTTTCTCTAGCAGATTCTTTTATTTTTTGAGCTATTAAATCTTTTCCTTTTGCTAAAACTAAAGGAGCTTCCGATAACGAAGCATCATATTTTATAGCAACTGCATAATGTGTCGGATTTGTTATAATTACATCTGCTTTGGGTACTTCAGCCATCATTCTTCTAAGTGATAATTGTCTTTGCTTTTCCTTTATTTTGGATTTTATCTGAGGATTCCCCTCAGCCTGTTTATATTCTTCCTTTATTTCATGCTTAGACATTTTCAAGTTTTTTTCAAAATCAAATATTTGAAATACATAGTCAAATATTGATAGGATTAGAAATGCAAAACCTGCTCTAAATCCAATATTAAGAATTGCATTCCCTATAAAAGCAGCTGTGTTTTCAACACTCATAGAAATCAAATCGGGTATTGAATAATAATTATCTTTCAAATATGAATATATAAGATAACCAATTACAAAAATCTTAAAATTTGATTTAAGAAATTCAACCAATGTATGTTTAGAAAAAATTCTTTTCATTCCTTCAAGGGGATTCAATTTATTAAAATTAGGTATTAAAGGCTTTAAGGTAAATAAAAATCCAACCTGTAAATAATTGCTTATTAAACTCGCAATTAAACCAATTAAAAGTATAGGTGCACATATCTTCAACAATACAGTTGTGCAATAAACGAATAGGTTCATTAAATTTTTTATTGTATATAAATTATTTACTTGTTTATTTGATATAGACAGCATCCTACTAAACATTAAAGTTAGTTCATTTATAATATACGGTGTAAAAACCTTAATTCCCCAAAACATTAGTAATAATAAAATTGCAGAAATGAGCTCCCTGCTTTTTGCAACTTGACCTTTCTCTCTTGATTCTTGTTTCCTTTTAGGTGTAGCTTTTTCTGTCTTCTCTTCTGAAAACAATTGAAGATTAATATAAAAATCGCACATTATTATCATCCTTTAGCCATATTCTGAAGAATAATATAAATGAAGCTATACATTTTATCAAAAGTAATATTCAGCACTTTAATAAAAACTGGCATCATGAAAAGTAGGGTAAATAGGCCAACAGCTACCTTTAAAGGCATCCCTATTACAAAAACATTCATTTGTGGTACAGTTCTTGCCAATATACCTAACCCCATTTCTGCAAGTAAGCACGCAGCTAAAATAGGAGCACTAATCTTAAATCCAATAAGAAAAACATTGCAAAATATTGAAACAACATTTTGCATCAATGCTTCACTTAACACAAAACTTCCAATTGGCAAAATTTTGAAGCTTTTATAGATAGCGCTTAACAATACATGATGACCATTCATCATTAAAAATAGGATTGTTGTCAATATATATAAAAAGTTGCTTGTCAATGGAACTTGAATGTCATTTATAGGATCCAATAGATTTACCATTCCAAACCCGATTTGTATATCAATAATCTGGCCTGCAGTATAAAGCGCAGAAAAAACTAAAAAACTAACATATCCTAATATTATCCCAACAGCGAATTCCTTTGCAACTAATGCTGTATATGAAAATATATCATTATAATCTACTTTAACCTCTCCTAGCAACGGTAATATAATTAGCGAACAAAAAAAAGATAAACCAATCTTCAAGTATGTGGGTGTATCTTTTCTGCCAAATACTGGCGCTACAACAAATAATGAGGTCATTCTTACAAATACAAGAAAAAAGACGACAAACTTATCAACCAATAAAATATTAAACTGCTCCATAATGCTTACCGTATATACAAATATATATTTTCATATAAATTAATTGTAAAATCTGTCATAACCCGCATCATCCAAGGACCAAATATTAGTAACGCAATAAATATGGCAAGTATTTTTGGTACAAAAGACAACGTTTGTTCTTGTATTTGCGTTGTTGCTTGAATAATACTTACAATTAACCCAACTAACAAACCTAGTCCTAAAACAGGCGCAGACAACATTATAGTCACAGTAATGGCTTGCTTTGCTATGTCAATTATTAAATCTTCACCCATCATTCCACCTCATCACATAAAACCTAGTATTAATGACTTTATAATTAAATTCCAGCCATCAACCATAACAAACAATAATATTTTAAATGGCATAGAAATCATGACAGGAGGAAGCATCATCATGCCCATTGACATAAGAGTACTAGCAACTACCATATCAATTATTAAAAATGGTATATACAAAAAAAATCCTATTTGAAAGGCTGTTTTTAACTCACTAATAATAAAAGAGGGAATTAAAGAAGTAGTTGGTATGTCAGATAACCCTTTAGGTTTTTCAATCTGGCTTAATTTTAAAAACAATGCTAGATCCTTTTCCCTCGTATTTTTAAACATAAACTGTCTAATAGGATTCATGGCTTTCTCAAATGCTATTTCTTGAGTAATTTTCCCTTCAATAAATGGCTTATACGCATTTTGATTAATATCAGTTATAACCGGACTCATTACATAAAATGTTAAAAAAAGTGCTAATCCAATTAAAACTTGATTTGGCGGCATTTGTTGAGTTCCTATAGCTTGTCTTGTAAAAGATAAAACAATAATTATTCTTGTAAAAGATGTTAACATTATTAGTAATGAAGGTGCTATTGATAATATGGTTAAAATAAATAAAATTTGAATACTCATAGCAACATCCTGTGGACTTTCAGCTGCCTTAATATCAAATCCTACCTGGGGAATTGGAATATTGGGTGCACACCACACATTAAAATTAAAAATTGAAAATACAAAAATTATTATAAAAGTTAATACAAGTAGTTTCTTATTAATCATTTAATTTGTTTCCCCTAACCATTCTTTTTAGCTTTTTTATACTTTCCTTTACATTATCAATATTGTGGCTGATGTCTGATGATGCATATTTGCAATCCACATCATCCAAGTAATCATTAAATTTTTTATTATTATCAATATCTACTTTTTCAACTTTATTTAATATTAGGTTTTCAGATCTTATTTCACTAATAAGATTAATTCCTTTTTGAGAAGATGAAATTAAAAAAAACTCTCCACCGACATCAATTAAATATAAGCTCTTATCCACTCCTAGAGAAATAGATTCAATTAATTTTATATTCTTGTTATTGCTTTTGACAAAACCCTTTTTAGCTATATATTTAGAAAATAAATATGCTGCTGCTAAAACTAACACAAATATAACAGAAAAATAAATGAACCTTAGAAATCCATTAACAAGCTGATTAATTTCACCAGCTTGTTGCATATTTAAATATGAAAAATTACTAAATATTTGATTCAAAAAAACACCCTCTAATAAATTATCCAAGCACTTTTCTAACTGCTTCTATTATTCTCTCAGCTTGGAAAGGCTTAACTATAAAATCTTTTGCACCTGCCTGTATAGCCTCAATTACCATAGCTTGCTGCCCCATAGCTGAGCACATGATTATCTTTGCACTACTATTTACCTTTTTTATCTCTTTTACAGCCTGTATACCATCTACCTCAGGCATTGTTATATCCATTATGACTAATTCAGGATTTAATTCCTTGTATTTTTCTATTGCTTTTGCCCCATTTTCTGCTTCCCCACAGATAGTAAATCCATTCTTTGATAAGACATCTTTAATCATCATTCGCATAAATGCAGCATCATCAACCACAAGTATTCCATTTGCCATAATTTATTCCTCCCTATTTCTATGTTATTAAATTTTATTTAACCTTTTTGATGTGTTTATTATATCTGTAATTCTCACCCCAAAGCTTTCATCAATCACCACAACTTCACCTTTTGCAATGAATTTGCCGTTAACTAAAATATCAACAGGCTCTCCTGCCAATCTATCAAGTTCTAAAACTGTTCCTGTTCCAAACTCAAGTATGTCTTTTATAAGTTTTTTTGTTCTTCCTAGTTCTACTGTAATTTCTAAAGGAACATCCATTATTATGTCGATATTTTCTTTTTCATTAGCCAAATAATCATTATCAAAAGTTTGATAATGTACTGGCTGTACATCAACTGTCCTTTGAGGCTCCTTAGGCGCATATGACAAAGAACTATGTTCATCTGTATCTTTCCTGCCTTCAATAGAAGGTTTGCTCGGTTTACTGTTTTGTACTGGTTCCTTAATATGACTTTGCGTACTGCCTTCTTGTGCCTGTAGCTTACTTTCATTTCGTATTTGTGTTTTTACTTCTGGTGCAGGATCCAATTTAGGATGCAAAAGATTTGCTACTAAATCTTTTGCAAAATGCACCGGTATAATTTGCATAATTTCGCTGTCTATAATATCTCCAATAATCATTCTAAATGATATCTTTGCTACATAATCCTTTTGATGCATATCATCAAGGTTAATATCATTGAATTCTGTAACAAAGGCATTAGGTGGTGAAATATCAATTTTTTTATTAAACATGGTTGACAGAGAAGTAGATGAAGATCCTATCATCTGATTCATCGCTTCTCCGATGGCACTAAGATGTAAATCATTTATTTGATCATCTTTATTACTTCCATCTCCACCCATCATTAAATCGGTGATAATTCTTACATCATCCTCTTTTAAAATCAAGAGGTTTACGCCTTCAAGCCCTTCTGTATATTTTACTTCTACTGCTACACAAGGTGCTGGATATTCATTTGCTAAATCTCTCAAAGTAAGCACAGAAACAACTGGTGTAGTAATTGTAACTCTATTGTTTAACAAAGTAAACAGCGTAGTTGCTGAAGTACCCATACTTATGTTTCCAATTTCCCCCAGTGCATCTATTTCTTCTTCTGAAAGTGAATTTTCCATGTTTGCTTCGCTAAAGTGAGATGATGACGATACACCACTATCTCCTTTAAGTAGCGCATCAATCTCTTCTTGTGACAGCATTTCACTCATCAAACTCATCTCCTTTCTTCTCAATAGTAGTAATTTTAATTGCAACTTTATTTTTCTTTAATCCAGGTTTACCATTAAATTTATGTCGGTTTCCAACATAAATCTTTAAATCTTCATTTATGTTTCTAGCTAAAGGTAAAACATCACCTATTTGAAGTTCTAAAAAGTCTCTGACCATAATATCAGTTTTCCCTAAAACAACTTTGATTGGAAGTAAGGTGGTCTCTATCCTTCGTTCAATAGTCTTTAAATCCTTAGTAGTGATCTCTTTAGTAACTCCAGAAAACCAAAATTTTGTGCTCAATTTTGAAATTATTGGTTCAATAACTAAATGAGGTATACAAATGTGTATCATTCCCTCTATATTCCCTATTTTCACATGCAATGTTATCAAGGCCACAGTTTCATTAGGCGACATTATCTGTGCAAATTGAGTATTAGTTTCTATTTTTTTAAGTTTAGGTTTTAATTCAACTACATTTTTCCATGGATCTTTAAATAATGCTAACGTAGAATTCATTATTTTTTCAATAAGCGTTTGTTCTATTTCCGTGAAGCCTCTGCTACGTTCAAAAGAATACCCACTTCCACCCAATACCCTTTCAATCATTGCAAATGATATGCTTGGTGTCATTTCCATTAATATTGATCCAGTCATTGGCAAAAAATCAATTACCCCTAATATAGAAGGGTTAGGTATGGAATTACTGAACTCATAATAAGTTAGCTGATCAACTGAAATTACCTCAATTTGAACAAGAGCTCTAAGATAACCTGACAAATATGTCTGAAGAAGTCTTGCAAAGTTCTCATGTATCATTTGTAGTGTTCTCAACTGATCTTTAGCAAATTTATTTGGTATCTTAAAATCATAGCTCTTAATTTTTTTCTCTTTTTTTTCATCACTCATTTCAAGTACATTTATTTCACCAGAATTAAATGCATTTAGCAGAGCATCAATCTCATTTTGAGAAAGAACTTCAGACACTATAGCACCTCCTATTGCACAATAAATTCATGAAAGTAGACATTTGTTACCTTTTGGGTGCTTAACATTTTTCTTATTGCATCAAGAATCTCTTTTTGCAATCTTTTTTGACCTTCTGCGCCGGCAAGATCTTGCTCTGTCTTCTCTCTGACTATCAAATTTATATTGTTTAAAACTTCTGGCTTTCTAGCATCAACAAGTTCCTGAATTTTATCGTTAGCTAATTCTAAAGATACAGTAACCTTTAGCATTTTTTTGCTTTCCTTTAAGTTGTTAATAAACGAGCTGTCAAATTGGTACATAACAACATTCTTGTCTATTTTGATAGGATTATCTGAAATGCCTTTTGTATTTTTAATTGAAAAGGCATAGAGCACAGCAGCAATTCCAATCACTAATACTAAAAATGCTATAATTGCTATTAATAAAATATTTTTTTTCTTCATTCATATGCTCCTCCAAACAGGTAATAATAAACTATTTTACTGGCTTTCCTGAACTTTCAGAATTACTATATCAACTCTTCTATTTTTTTCTCTTCCGCCTGCATTGTCGTTTTTCTCAATGGGATGATATTCTCCATAACCAGCGGCAGATAATTTATCCGGTGCTATTCCTTTGATTTCTATAAAATATTTTACTACATTAACAGCTCTAGTGGTTGATAACTCCCAATTTGATGGAAATTTACCAGTACGTATAGGGATATTATCCGTATGTCCTTCAACTCTTACACTATTATTATTTTTCTTTACTACATCCGAAAGCATATCAATAATTTCTTTCGACTCTGCTTTGAGCTCTGCACTTCCTGAAGGAAATAATACATTATCTAAAAATCTTATAAGTAGGCCTCTCTCATTTAATACCAAGGTAACACTATTTTGTAATCCTTTTTCATCTAATATCTTTTTAATTTCTTGATATAGCTCATTATAATCAATTTCTTCATCTACTGGTATATCGCTTGGGTACTCGTTAACGTTAGGTATTACACTAAGTGTTGGTCCTGATTCAAAAACTCCTAAAGATCCTTGAAGAGATTCTGCAACAGCTTTAAATTTCTGCGCATCTATTGTGGAAAAGGAAAAAAGCAAAACGAAAAAACATAAACACAACGTCATCATATCTCCATATGTTGCCAGCCATTCTGGGGCACCCTTCTTCGCTTCTTCCTGCTTTTTTCTAGCCATATTATTATTCTCCTTGTATAGCTTCATTACTTTCTTTTTTCATATTACTTCTAAGTTTAGGTGCAAGGAATGCTTTAAGCTTTTCTTCTATTATCCTTGGGTTTTCACCAGCTTGTATAGAAAGCATCCCTTCAAGCATAACTTCTTTCATTAGAATTTCTTCTGCACTTCTTATCTTTAATTTATTTGTTACTGGGAGACAAAATATATTGGCTATCATAGAACCATAAAAAGTAGTTATAATTGCAACGGCCATATTGGGTCCTAATGTTGAAGGATCTGACAAGTTAGCTAACATATTGATTAATCCAATAAGTGTTCCTAGCATACCAAAAGCCGGTCCCATGGCACCCATATATTCATATAACCCTTGATTGCCTTTATGCCTGTCCTCAATAAAAGAAAGCTCAGTATCCAATATATTTCTAACAAGTTCAGGATCAGTCCCATCTACTATAAGCATGATGCCCTTTTGCAAAAACTCATCCTTTATTTGTTGGGCGGCCTCTTCTAGTGCAAGTAATCCTTCTTTTCTTGCAACATTAGCCAAATCAATGATTGATTTAATTACATCTTCAGGCTTAATCTCAGTATAAAGGAAAACATATTTTAATGCTTTAAGTCCTTCAATGGTTTTGTTCATCGGATAGCCCATAACTGTCATAGCTATAGTTCCACCAAATGTACATATTATTGACGGTATATCCATATAACCCATGAGATCTCCACTTAGCAAAATTGTAAATACCATAACTCCAAGTCCACCGATAAGCCCTACAACTGATGCTATATCCAATTTAAGCACCTCTCTTTAAATGTCGCCTCTATCTATTACAGGCAATTTACTAAAAATATTTCTTTTATAATCTATAATACTATTGATAATTTCTTCTGGAGATTCAACCACTACAAATTTTTTGCCATCAAGAAAAGTAATAACAGTATCTGGCGTTTTTTCTATTGACTCAATTAATTCACAATTAATGTAGTACTCTTTATTATTTAATCTTGAGACTTTAATCATCTATTCACTTCCTTTTATTAGTGCCTAGCCTTTTAGACTAGGCACTATATTAGGCTTTAACTATCTTTTCATATTTACAAGCTCTTGTAGCATCTCATCGGATGTTGTAATAATTCTAGAATTTGCTTGGAATCCTCTTTGTGTGGTTATCATCTCAGTAAACTCTCTTGAAATATCTACATTTGACATTTCAAGTGTACCAGGATTTAATGAGCCAGAACCACCTTGTCCTGGATCCGTTACATTTGGCTCTCCTGAGTTATTTGTCATTTGAAACATGTTCTCAGATGTCTTCTCAAGTCCTGCTGGATTTTTAAACGTCGCCACTCTGATCTTTGCTATCTTTTGACTTTCTCCATTTGTATATATACCAAATACTTCACCAGTTGGACCAATACTAAATGTATCTAAAAAGCCCATTTTGTTACCTGATCCATTTCCGTCTTTATCCCCTCGGTGAACTGAAGTTGTAGTTTCATTTGCAAATTGTGTTAGTGCTGTGACGTCTGCAGTTATGGGCATCCCAATACCACCATTTTCTCCAGTTAAAGTAATTTGAGGCAATGGCCAGGTAGGAACTGGCGGTACAACAGTTGTATCTAGCTTTCCAGATGCAAAAGTTAATGATGTAAATACCGCTGCACCAGCTTGTTCAGCTCCAGTGTTTGAAATATACATTTCAGTTGGTGGAGTTGTGTTATAAATATGCTTTATGCTTAAATCCCACTTGTTATCGGCAGTCTTATTAAATTCATACTGCAATTTATAATCATTCCCTAATTCATCATATACAGTACAGTTAGTTACATATTTATCACCTATCGGATCACTACTATTAAGATTTCCTTCAATAGTAATATTGCCAGTAGCAGAAGCATCAATTGAATCAGTCTTTGATATCTTAATTCCAGTTAATTCCTTCTCATATTCTCCTGTTACTCTGTTATAAACTTGGCCCCCAACGTTAAAACCATTTGAGGCAACTAAGTTTCCTGCCTGATCCAGTGAAAAGTTACCTGCTCTTGTGTAATAACTTCTTCCAAAATCACTTTGATCTGATAAAATAAAAAATCCATCGCCATTTATTGCAAGATCTGTATTGTTATCAGTTCTTTGTACAGCACCTCTTGTATGAAATGTATCAATTGTTGAAATAGATATACCTAGTCCAACTTGTTGAGGATTTGTACCACCTTTTCCAGCTTGTGGTGAACCTGCACCTTTTATGGTTTGATTAAATACTTCTTGAAAAGTTACTCTTTGTCCTTTAAAGCCAACTGTGTTTACATTAGCTATGTTATTACCTATAGTATCCATTTTCATCTGATGTGCCCTTAATCCTGATACACCAGAAAACATTGATCTCATCATAGTTTTATTGACCCCCTTAAGTTTAAATTATTGTGCCTTTCTTCAGTCGTTCCAAAAGGCTAAGCCTCCTAAAAAGGTCCGGCTTATATTATTACAGCACCATCAATGTTAGTGAAAACATTGTTTTTTAAATTTTCATCAGTTGCTGCTGTTACGATAGTTCTGCTTTTAACATTAGCAATAAAGGCAGTACTTCCCATTATTATAAGTGTTTCCTTCACACCTTTATCTGCTGCTTTAGTTAGTGCAGTATCAATTCTTTGCATCTCTTGATTAGATAAATTTATATTGCGAGAGCGAAGTCTTTCAATAGCATGTTTTGAAAACTTTATTTCATTCTGCTTACTTATTTGACTTTGCAATATTTCTTTAAAATCGCCCTTAGAGTTTTCTGTTATTTTATTGCGATTGATAGTACTAGTCGCTTGACATACGGGAATTATTGACCGATTTATCTTAATTTCATTCATAATATCACCTCTGCCTATAAGTAACTATTTTACTTGATAAACATCCTCTAATAAAACTTCTTTTTGATTTACAGATAAAAATACCGCGTTATTTTTTATAATAACAGTTTCAACTTGTCCTTCAATATCATTATATTTTTTTTCTGTTAAGTCATAGTATTTTGCTTTCACTTCTTTTCCTATAAAATTACTTGCTGAGGAAAGTCTTATATTTTGATTCATTATTCCCAGCATCGCTTGGTTACTGATAGTCTCGCTTACTTCTTTTACATCATCAAATAGGACTTCTTTTCCATTGATGGTCACATATACATTGTTATCCTTAAAGCTTGCTTTTTCAACCAATCCTTCTACCTCTTTTAACTCACTGCTTTCTTCATCTCTATAAGTCGCATAGGCATATTTGTTTGTAAGGTTATATGCTGAATTCATCTTAATCGTCTTATTCATACTTTGAGTCTGTTCCAGCGCGGTAAACTGGGCCATTTGTGCTATGAATTCCTTGTCTTCCATAGGTTCTAATGGGTTCTGATTTCTAAGTTGCGTAACTAAAAGATTCAAAAAAGCATCCTTATCTAAGCTACTACCATTTGCTTTGTCCTTTTGTCCTAATACGCTAGAATAGGGTGAATTACTTACTCCATTTATAGTCAATTTAGTACCTCCTATGCTTTATAATCAACGCTTCCTTCATGATACTCATATGGATTTTCTGTTTCTACAAATAATTTAGCTATATCATCTTCAAAACTCATTGAAAGCTTAGATTTAGATGAACTGGATATTGAATCTTTCCATGCTCTGTAACCATTTTTATCATTGTGATTTCTATTTTGTTGTCCAACAGAAACACTGAGGTTTTGTATATCTATCCCTTTTTGTTGAAGCATATCTTTTAGTTGATTAAAATTTGATTCGATAATCTCTTTAACTTGCTGACTTTCCGCTATGAATTTTGCACTCATCAAGCCTTTTTCCATAACTACCTTTAGCGAAAGCTTGCCCAAACTTTCAGGTCTTAGCTGCATGTCCATTTCTGACATATTATCACCTAATAAAACCTGAGCCTTATCGATTATTTGTTTTAAAATTTCCATTTTGTACAACGGATTAGGCTTTTCCACCAAGTTAACTTTATCTATCCCATTCTTTACAATGTTGTCAAATTTGACATCAGTAGTAAATGAATCTTTAGGTTCAACAATAACCTTCTGTAGTACTTTTTGTATGTGTTTTCCAGTATCCGTTTTTGCAGAAATTTGAATTTTTTCATCAACCTTTTCTATTTTTTGATTATCCTTAGATCTGTTCTGTTCAGTTGAGTGAACTTCTATGCCTTTATTACTAGATTCACTATTACTTGGTTTTTTTCTGTTTATAGCATTGGTCAAATCTTGCTGCTTTGCATTTATATTAGAATCGTCTTGTACATCTAGCTCTGTTAGTATCGGATTTTTCTTTTCGTTTTCTTTTGTACCTTTTTTGTCAATTTCATTGAGTAAACTTTCTAGTTCTAATTTAAGTTTTTTAAATGAACTAATTTCGGAAAAATCTTTTGACTCCACGCCTTCAACAACTAAAACTTCTTCTAATTTGCTAATTACACTGTTCAACTCTACACTTGATAAAAAACTATTTAAGTCTTTATTAAGTCTTATTTTGTCCAGCAATGAATTTATTTCGGTTATTTGTTGATCTGATATAGTACTGTTAGATTCTTGATTTGTAGCATTTACATCTTTTAATATGACATTAACCAAGTTTAATATATTCTCCACTTGCTCTGTAAAATCTTTACCTTCATTCTCTATTTTAGATTTTTCTTCATTAATTGTTTCTTTAATAGCTTTTTTATTCTTTGCTTCTTCTGTATTTTTTTCCAATTCATTATTTTTTATTTCGTTATCATTGAAATCATTTTCTTTTCCAACGGAGTCAAGCTTATTGTCATTTCTTACATAGCGTTCCTGTTTCTCATGAACTTTTTTAGAAACGCTAGATTTGATATTGTTTTTTGCTTCTTTCATAATGTTTCTAAAATCAGATACTTGAGAAGATTTATATTTGCTTCTATTTACATTGTTATCTCCGTTTTTAGTTAACTGTATATTAGATTGCATTGTAAGTATCATATTATTAATCATTCATCTCTCACCTCCTTTCAATAATTTTATATTATTAGCACATAAGAATTATGGTAATGTGCTTTTTTCTACTCCAAGTTTATTTGTATCTTCATACTGAACTGGTGTTTTTCTTAGGTCTTCTAGTAATTGAGCTGCCTGCAACGGATCCATAAGTGATATAATTCCAACTGCTTTATCTTTTTTCATATTTCTTAATATTTGAATTACAGAAGATTTTTCACTCATATTTAACAGTATTTGTACTGCTTTTGAAGTATCCATCTTTTCTATATATTCAACTTGCTCTGTGATACTTTGTAACTGACTATCAAGCTGAGCAAGCTTATTGTTTATATTTCCTTCTTTTAGTTGTAATTCCATTTCTTTTTGTTCTAGATCTTTTCCTTTTGCTTCTATCTCTTTCTCTTTTTCATTTAACCTTTGTGTTTGCAAAGATAATTCATTTTTCTCTAACTCTATCTGTTCCTTCTCGATATCCAGAGGTGTCTTATTCTCCGCCAACGGTTTAACAAGAGCTCCAACTAAGGGAACATTTATAAACATTTTTGCAACATCAGTCTTCAATCCAGCAATATTAAAAATAAAAATACTCCCTATAGCAACGATAGATGTTAAAAAAATAATAATTAAAATTAACAATAAGGTATGCAAGACGTTTGACTTCTTCTTAATATCTTTTGTATTGATTGAGTCTCCATTTGCCTTATTCAATTTTTTACTATTCTTTAAAGTAGCTTGCTCCATAGCATCACCTCCTGCATTATTTGTTCTGCTTAAATGATACAAGCTCGTCAACTATTCTATCTTCCTTTTTTTGCTCTGTATAGATATACTTTACATAATCCTTATCCTTCAACTTTTCCATAGCTTTCTTCTCTTGACTTGCTCTAATCAATTCACATCTACATAATTCCACATATTCACTAGCCATCTTTATTGATAAAATTTGTTTTTTAATAAGGTTTTTATAATAATCAATTTTTTGTGTAAATAATTTTAATACTTTTATTTCTATTCCACTTTCAGCTTGTTCATTAAGTTCTTTATGTGCATTAATTAATTCATCTCTTAGGAACATTAACTTTGCATTCTCATCATTTAATCTCTGAAAAGCAAAACCAAGTTGATTTTTCTTTTCTTCTTCTAACCTTTCTTTAAGTTCAAGCAACTTTTGTAGTTTAAATTTATGACTTCCCATATTAAACCTCTTAACTTAAAATACTTTTCATAGTTAATAATATTTCATCTAAGGCAACATTTTCACTTACTGCTTGTTTTAAGAACTTATTTATGTCGTCAAAACATTCAATAGCTCTATCAATATTTAAATTACTTCCTTTTATATAAGCTCCTATATTAATTAAGTCTTCCGCATCCTTATATATAGCCATAATTTCTTTTATTTCACCTGCATAACATTTGTGATCTGTTGATACTATATTAGGCATTACTCTGCTTACGCTTGATAGAATATCGATAGCTGGATAATGGTTCTTGTTGGCTAAGGATCTTGCTAAAACTATATGTCCGTCTAGTATGCCTCTTACAGTATCAGTAATAGGCTCATTCATGTCATCACCATCTACCAAAACAGTATACATTCCAGTAATTGAACCTTTTTCAGCTGTGCCAGATCTCTCTAATAATTTAGGTAAAACAGAAAATACAGAAGGAGTAAAGCCTCTAGTAACAGGTGGTTCACCTAATGCTAATCCCACTTCTCTCTGAGCCATAGCAAAGCGAGTTAATGAATCCATCAGTAGCATTACGTCTTTACCCTTATCTCTAAAATATTCAGCTATTGCAGTTGCTAATTGTGCTGCTTTTAATCTAATAAGGGCTGGTTGGTCAGATGTTGCTACTATAACAATAGATCTTTTCAAACCTTCATCCATCAAGTCATTTTCCAAAAACTCTCTTACTTCTCTTCCTCTTTCACCTATTAAGCCAATAACATTTATATCAGCTTTTGTATTTCTTGCAATCATACCCATTAATGTACTTTTTCCAACACCACTTCCAGCAAATATTCCGATTCTCTGTCCTTTACCTACCGTTAATAATCCATCTATAGATTTAATTCCCAGTGGAAGGATTTCCTGAATTTTTTTCCTTGTTAATGGATTAGGAGGTGTATTCTCAACTGGATAGCTATTTTTTGTTTCAATACTTCCTTTCCCATCTATAGGATTCCCTAATCCATCTAGTACTCTACCTAACAAAGTATCATCTACATTTACCCTCAGCATCTGTCCGGTTGCTTCTACACGGCTTCCTGGCCCTATACCTGACATCTCTCCTAATGGCATAAGGCACACAATGTTACCTTTAAATCCTACCACCTCAGATATTATTGGAGTATTGTCTTTAAGAGGGTATATATTGCAAATTTCACCTAGCTTAACAGCAGGTCCTACTGATTCTATGGTTAATCCTACTACTTGCGAAACCTTGCCTGTGTATTTAATTAATTCGCTAGAATTTATCATATACTTATATTTAAGTAGATTAATACCACCCAAATTATCACTCATTCCTTAATATATATATAAATATTTTTTCTAATTCTTTAATTTGAACATCAATACCTGAGTTTACTTCACCGGAGGGTGTTTCGATTACACAACTTCCTTGAGCTAAAGACTTGTCCTCATAAACTTCAATATCAGAAACTCCTTCAACCATAGCTTCAAGCTTATCTTTATTAAGATTTACATTATCAAAGTCTAGAGAACTTACTCTGATAATTAATTTGTTTTTAAAAGCACATTTATTTAATGCTTGCTGTATTAATAAAAATATTGCTTCTTTATTTTGCGCTAATTCCTCTCCAAACAATTTCTTAGAAATATCAAGTATCAAGTCTAATATATTTTCTTCTATATCTTTTAATATTGCCTCTTTTCTATCATCTAAAAAGTCTTTAATTTCCGAGGCTTCTTGCAGTAAAGACTCAGCTTGACTCTTCCCATCAATATATCCTTTTTCATATCCTTGTGTATAACCATTTTTCATTTCGGCTTGTTTTAGCTTTCCAGCTTCAACATATGCAGCATCTAAAATCTGAGTTGCTTCAGAGTTGGCTTCATCTATAATTCTCAAGTACATTTGTTTAGCATCATTTATTAACTCATCTGCTATAATAGGGCCATCTTTCTGCAAGCGTTGAACATCAACAGACAATTTATCTGTTCTTTTTACATTATTAAGTATTATTATTTTGTTTTCTATTGTTTTTGGAGAACCAACATTAACATAATCTGCTTTTAATACTCTAGACAATTATCTCATCTCCTCCACCTCTAGAAATAATTATTTCACCTGCATCCTCTAGTTTACGAATAATATTTACAATTCTTTGTTGAGCTTCCTCTACATCTCTTAATCTGACTGGCCCCATATAATCCATATCTTCTTTTATAGTTTCAGCCATTCTCTTAGACATATTTGAGAATATAGTTCTTTGGACCTCTTCACTTGAACTCTTTAACGCAAGACCCCAATCACTATTTTCAACTTCTCTAATAATTCTTTGAATTGACCTGCTGTCAAGTGTAACAACATCTTCGAATACAAACATTTTCTTTTTAATTTGCTCTGCTAGGTCTATATCCTGAATTTCTAAAGTTTCCATTATAAACTTCTCAGTCCCTCGATCAACTGAATTCAAGATATCTACAATAGTTTGCAACCCACCCGTGCTTGTAAAATCTTGTGTTACCATAGAAGATAATTTTTTTTCTAAAACCCTTTCTATCTCCTTAATCACTTCTGGTGAAGTCCTGTCCATTAGAGCTATCCTTCTTGCTACATCTGCTTGCTTATCTTGTGGAAGTGCAGATAATATCGCTGATGCTTGCTGGGGCTTAAGATAAGCTAATATTAAAGCTATGGTCTGCGGATGCTCCCCTTGGATAAAATTCAGCAACTGTCCTGGGTCAGCTTTTCTCACAAAGTCAAAAGGTCTAACTTGTAAAGATGCAGTAAGCTTATTAATAACATCCAGCGCCTTTTGATTACCCAAAGCTCTTTCTAAGATTTCTTTGGCATAGCTTATTCCACCTTCAGATATATATTCTTGTGCTAAACATATTTGATAGAATTCTTTTAAAACTCCATCCTTTTCTTCAGGAGTTACAGTCCCCATATTTGCAATTTCCAAAGTCAACTGCTCAATATCTTCTTCTTTTAAATGTTTAAAAATCTGCGCTGATTTATCTGGTCCAAGTGTTATTAATAAAATCGCTGATTTTTGTCGCCCTGTTAACTCTTCTTTACTTGCTCTGCCCATCGCGATCTACTCCTCATTAAGCCACGATTTTAATAACGTAGCAACTTGTTCTGGTTTTTGATTAATAAATTTCTCTAGACGCTTCTTAATTTCATTTTTTTCTTCTATTCCAATATCTTCAATAGGTATAGACGCTTGACTCGACTCTTTATATTTTCCTAAATCTGAAGAATTTGATAAAGTTTCATAATCTGATTTCTTTCTTCTAACAAACATAAATAATGCTACTGCGAATACAAGGACTGCTGCGATAGCAGTTCCAATCATTATCATTGTTTCTTTATCTTTTTCCTCTTTTGCTTTTTTCGACGCAGCTTCAATTTCATCTTTAATAGTAGTGTCAAATTTCATAACCCGTACAATAATATTCTTATCAGGTTCTACATTGTTCACGTTTAAACCTTGAGTTGCATATTGCACAAGCTCTCTCACTTCATTTTGAAACCCATCAATATTTGCTAATGCATCTTCTGACAAACCTTCTTTATCTATCATTACTGATATTGATAATGACTCAATATTCCCTTGTTCCCTTACAATCTGTTCTTTTGTCTCATTTATATCATAGTTAATTACGCTACTAGCTTCTGTGTACTTTGCCTTAGAAGTATCAGTTTCTACGTACTGTGTAATATCTGTGTTTGAATCAGTTCCAGGAATTCCTCCATCATTAGCATCTACCCACTCTTTCGTGATTTCCTCCATGTTTCTAACAATACCAGCTTTTTTCTCTTCATCTATTGGCACATAAGTAGTTGAATTAACTTGCGCTTCATTAAAGTTTAACTTTACTGCAGCAACAACTGATACATTATTTGGCCCAAATACAGATTCGAGAAATTTAACCACACTTTTTTGTAGATTGTTTTTTATTTTCTCTTGCATGCCCATTTGTGTGCTTATCTGGCTACCTAGTTCACCAGTGTCAGAAATTAAAGCTCTCCCCATATCATTTATAATAGATACGTTTTCCCTTTTCAAACCACTAACACTCTTGCATACCCATTGAACAATGCCATTTACTTGATTCTGATCAAGTTCTTGTGCTCCGGTTTTCATTTTTACTATTATCCCTGCTGAAGATTCCCCTTCATCATCTCCACCAATAACAAATGGATCAGGCGGAGGTATTATAAGGTTTACTTGAGCCCATTCAACTCCATTTAATGCCTTTATCCCATTTTCAATGACACTTTGAAGATAAATTAATCTTTTTTGACTTTTATCTTCACTTGTTTCATTAAATTCTGATTTAAGCATCGATGGATAGTCTAAATTATTTCTCGGCAACCCTTCCATAGCTAAAGTTATTCTTAATTCATCCACCTTATCTTTTGGAACTAATATATTGGTACCATCGACTTTTAAAGGAACTTTCAATTCTTTTATTTTATCCCTTATTTCTCCAGCATCCTTCGCATCAAGATTTGCATATAAAACCTGATACTTGGGTGTGCTATAAAACAAAGTCAGTACTGCAACTATAATTATAATTAATACGCCTATCAAAACTAGTCTTATCTTTTTATCCTTGCCAATTCCTTGCCAAAATTCATTCAATTGGTTTCTAATTTTATTTAATGCTTCCATCATCAAATCACCTCAATACTAAATGGGCATTCTCATTATTTCATGATATGCATCCAGTATTTTATTTCTTACTTGCATTGTATATTGTAAAGCTACCTCAGCTTTCTCAGAAACAATCATGACTTGATGAATATTATCTGTAAGTCCTAAAGCTAATGCTTCATTAAGCTTTCCAGATTCAATTTGTAAATCATTTACACCATGAATTGCGCCATTCAAAAAATCTTTAAATGATAACCCATCTGGATTGTTTTTTTCAATAATACCATTGGCATCTTTTATAGTGTTTAACTGTTGCAAAGGTAAGTTGTTGATTCTCAATTATTATTCCTCCATTACGCTCTACCAATTTCTAAAGCTTTCATAGCTATTCCTTTTGTTGTATTGACTGCCGTAACATTTGCTTCATATGCTCTTGTAGCAGAAATCATGTTAACCATCTCTGTCATAATGTCAACATTAGGCATGGCTACATAACCTTTATCATCCGCATCTGGGTGTCCAGGATCATATGTCATCTTAAATGGTGACTTATCTTCAACTATAGCAGTTACTTTTACTCCAGAACCTATTATAGTCTTACTTGCATCGTTTAAAAAGTGGCTAAATGGTAACTGCTTGTCTCCTTCTTGAAAAACAACAACTTGTCTTCGATAAGGAGTTCCATCTGGCGTTCTAGTAGTGTTTACATTCGCAATATTTTTAGATATAACATCCATTCTAAGTCTTTCAGCTGTTAAGCCAGATGCACTGACATTTATTGAATTTAGAAATGCCACTAACTATCATCTCCCTTCTCTTATAGCAATTTTAATTTTACTAAATTCTTTTGAAAGCTGAGTAATCATAGCATTATATTTAATAGTGTTTTTAGCTAGCTCTGCCATTTCTACATCAATGTTTACATTATTTCCATCTTTTCTGGAAGATGTATTGTTTGAGATTATTTGTGGGTTGGCTAGATGAGCTTTATCTTTTCCTATAGGCAAATATCTAGAATCTTTTTTTAAAGAACCTATTTTTGTTTGATCAATTGAGTTTTGAAAGTATTCTTCAAACTTTATATCTGATCTTTTATACCCAGGAGTATTAACATTAGCGATATTGTTAGATATTGCCTCATTTTTCATCCATGAAGCATCTAAGGATCTTTCAAGCCACTTTCCTGTATTAATTATTCTATCTAGCATATCTAAGTCCTCCACATTCACGAACAATTATTTTTAAATTTATTATCTTATTCGACATAGTTAGTTGCATTCCTTTATATTATACATGGGATTAGTAATAAATTCTATAAGTAATATTACACTTTACTACATCTTTCCATACTCAATAAATATTATATATAATTTTGTATTATTTTGTAATAGTTCATAGGAACTAATATTATTAAACATAAAAATAATTAGAAGGTAAAGGAACAAAATCCCTTACCTTCTAATTATTTTAGCTTCTTTAATTCATCAATAAGCTTGTCATTTAGTATTTTAATATGTGTGCCTTTCATTCCTAAAGATCTAGATTCTATTACACCTGCACTTTCAAACTTTCTTAGTGCATTAACAATTACTGACCTTGTTATTCCAACTTTATCAGCAATCTTACTAGCCACCAACAATCCTTCCATCCCATCTAGTTCTCTGAAAATATGTTCAACCGCTTCAAGCTCAGAATAGGATAAAGTGCCAATCGCCATTTGTACAACTGCTTTATTTCTAGCGTGCTCTTCAATTTCATCTTGTTTGGATTTTAATATTTCCATTCCTACAACAGTGGCACCATATTCAACTAAGATTACATCTTCATCAGTAAATAGAGTGTCAAATTTACCTAGTATTAATGTTCCTATTCTGTCACCGCCTCCATATATTGGTACGATTGTAGAATATTTATAACCCATAAGGCATTTATCTTTATCATTTACAACACATAAATTGTTTTCCTTTACAATATTTACTTCTGTTTCAGTTGTATTAAGAAGGTTTTTAGTATAATCTTCTGGAAATCTATTATCTGCAAGAACCTGGTTCTTAATAATATCACATTCTATTTCTTTTATTAACGAATAGCCTAGTACCCTACCCTTCCTGCTTAATATATATACATTAGCGTTTAAAACCTCACTTAGCGAAATACACAATTCAGCAAAAGACACTGGGTGAGGTCCTGTTCTTTGCAAAATCTTATTTATCTTTCTCATTTTTTCTATTAAAGTTAAACTCATTTATATCCTCCTATTTAAATAAATTATTTATTTGTGCCCTTGTTCTATACTTTCCATTTCCTTATTCCTATGTTATGCAACATCTTCAAATCCATTAATAAGATTTTTTTCTAAACATGTGTGCAAATATTCAAAATAGTCTTTAATATGTTAATCCAATATTAACATATTAAATCCCCTAATACAACAATTTTACTAATCATTAATGAAATTTGATAAGTCAATCAACGATCGATTGGCATATTCTTTATTTCGTTCTACCTTATTTTTAATTTTTACATCCAAAGGAGGAAATATTCCAAAGTTTACATTCATTGGCTGAAAGTTTTTTATTGTTGTATCTGTTATATAATTACATAACGCACCTAATGCTGTTGTTTTCGGAAAAATCAGAGGGGGTTTTCCTTTAATAATTCTGCTCATATTAATGCCTGCAACTAATCCCGAAGAAGCAGATTCAATATATCCCTCTACACCTGTAATCTGACCTGCAAACATCAACTTATTATTAGCTTTAACGCTTAAGGTTGATTCTAACAGCTTTGGTGAATTTATAAATGTATTTCTGTGCATTACTCCATATCTCGCAAATTCTGCATTTTCAAGCCCTGGAATCATGCTAAAAACTCTTTTTTGTTCTCCCCATTTAAGACGAGTTTGGAAACCTACTATATTAAATAGAGTTGCTTCTTTATTATCCTGCCTTAATTGAACTACCGCATGTGGCCGCTTTCCGGTATTAGGGTCAATCAAACCTACAGGCTTTAAAGGGCCAAAAAGCAAAGTCATCTGTCCCCGCTTAGCCATAGTTTCAACAGGCATACATCCTTCAAAAACCGACTCCTTCTCAAATTCTTTAATAGGTGCTAACTCTGCATTAATCAATTCATTATAAAAAGTATTATATTCCTCTTCATTCATTGGACAATTTATATAATCGCTTTCACCTTTATCATATCTTGAAGCCTTAAAAATCTTTTCGATATTTAGTGATTCATATGTGATAATAGGCGCAGCTGCATCATAAAAATGAAGATATTCCTCCTTCATCATCTTACTAATTGTAGCACCCAATTTTTGCGATGTTAGCGGTCCGCTTGAAATTATTACATATTCATTATTTGGAATCTGAGTCACTTCTTCTCTAATAACTTCAATATTGCTATTCGAAAGAATCTTTTGCGTTATCATTGATGAAAATTTTTCTCTATCTACAGCCAGTGCGCCACCTGCTGGTATGGCAGTGGCATCAGCACATTCCATGATAAGCGAATTAAATCTTCTCATTTCTTCTTTTAAAAGACCTACTGCATTCTCAATATTTGCAGCTCTTAATGAATTACTACATACAAGCTCAGCAAAATTTTCTGTATGGTGGGCTGGAGACGAAACATTGGGTCTCATCTCAAAAAGTTTTACTTTTATGCCCAGACTTGCCAGCTGCCAAGCAGCTTCACAACCAGCAAGTCCTGCTCCTATAACATGTACTTGATTTTCTAACATCTTACACCTTCTCCTTATCTATCCGCTCAAAACCACAGTTCTCATTCATACATTTATACTTAACAATACTTTTCCCTTTGGTTTTTGTAAGATTTTTTTCGCATTGTGGGCATTTCTCATTTACAGGTTCATCCCATGTTACAAAGTCACATTCCGGATATTTACTGCAGCCATAAAAAGTTCTACCTTTTTTTGTTTTTCTTTGAATGATTTCGCCTTCACACTTCGGGCATTTTATTCCTGTCCCTTGAACTATGGGCTTAGCATTTTTACATACAGGAAATCCTGGACAAGCTAAAAACTTGCCATAACGACCTTGTTTTATAACCATGTTTCGTCCACAGAATTCGCAAATAATGTCGCTTATCTCATCTTGTATTTCAATTTTTCCTATTTTTTCTTCAGCGTTAATTAAAGTAATTTCAAATGGTTTATAGAATTCATCAATTATTTTAATCCAATCTTTCTCACCATCTTCTATATTATCAAGCTTGTTCTCCATTATTGCTGTAAACTCAGCATTTACAATATCAGGAAAGAACTCCTTTAATAGTGCTGTTACTGTTATTCCAAGTTCAGTTGGAATAAACATTTTTTTATCCTTAATTACATACCCTCTAGCTAATATAGTAGAAATAGTAGGTGAGTAAGTACTTGGCCTGCCTATACCCTTTTCTTCCAGCGCTTTAACAAGAGTTGCCTCAGTGTACCTTGGTAATGCCTCTGTAAAATGTTGTTTTGATTCAATTTTCTTTAATATAAGTTTTTGATCCTCTTCCAAGTTAGGCAATAATACATCCTTATGGTCCTCTTCCGAATCCTTACTGTCTTTATATATAAGCAAAAATCCTGGAAACTTTAATATACTACCGGTAGCTTTGAATAAATAGTCTCCAGAAAGAATATCAGCTGTAACTGAATCATAAATAGCAGGATTCATTTGACTTGAAACAAATCTATCCCAGATTAATTTATAAAGCTTAAGCTGATCCTTTTCTAATGAATCTACTAGCGTTGATGGTTCTTTGTACAGATATGTCGGTCTTATTGCCTCATGTGCGTCTTGTACCTTTTTATCTATCTTTGTTTGCTTTATTTCATCGTTTCTAAATTCTTTACCAAATCTTTTCTCTATATATTTTCCCAAGTCATTTTTAGCTTCTTCTGATAATCTAGTTGAATCAGTTCTGATATATGTAACTAATCCAACAGTTCCCTCTCCTTTAATATCAATTCCCTCATATAATTGTTGTGCGAGCATCATCGTTTTTTTGGTAGTAAACCCGAGCTTCTTATTGGCTTCTTGCTGAAGTGTACTTGTAGTAAAAGGTAATGGTGCATTACGCTTTTTTTCACCCCTCTTAACCTTAGACACTTTAAATTCATCTTTATTCAAATCATTAATTATCTTGTCAACTTGCTCTTTTGAGTTCATATCTATTTTCTTGCTTTGATTTCCATAAAATTTAGCTTCAAAGGTATTCTGAGAATTAACATCTGTTAATTTTGCATTTAATGTCCAATATTCTTCAGGAACAAATGAAACTATTTCTTCTTCTCTATCACAAATCAGTCTAACAGAAACAGACTGTACTCTTCCCGCACTTAATCCTTTTCTTATTTTTTTCCACAAAAGCGGACTGATTTTATAACCTACTAATCTATCAAGTACTCTTCTTGCTTGCTGAGCATCGATTAAATCAAGATTAAGCTTCCTAGGTTTCTTTATTGCACTAGTAACTGCCGTCTTAGTAATTTCATTAAATTCAATTCTGCAAGCCTTGTCAGTGTCTATACCTAGTATCTTTGCCAAATGCCATGAAATAGCTTCTCCCTCACGATCAGGGTCAGTTGCAAGAAATATCTTGTCACAACCCTTTGCTTCTTTTTTAAGTTTTTCTATTGTTGGTCCTTTACCTCTAATCGTAATATATTTGGGCTCATAATTATTATCTATATCTATACCTAGCTGACTCTTAGGAAGATCCCTAATATGTCCCATTGTAGCTTCAACTTTATATGATGAGTTGAGAAACTTTTTTATGGTTTTTACTTTTGCAGGTGATTCAACGATAATCAAAGATGTTTTCATACTTTTCACCTCATTTTGAAAATTCAATTCATATTATAACAGGATATATGATTATTAACAAATAAATCAAACATAATTATGCAATTCAATATTTTTATTAGATAATTAGTTTTTATTTTAACGCTAAAGTGATCAATATCTAAAGTAACATCCATTTATATTGTATATAAATCCTTTTAGCTCAAGAATCGTGATTTCGGACAATATATCATTTGCTTTCCTGTTGCTGTGCTCAATTATTTGATCAATTGTCTTTCCACTTTCGTCTATAAATGATAATATATCTGAGACTTCATGCACTTCATACCTTTTGTCATGAATCTTTTCTGTTGACCAAGATAAATTTAAATGCGAAAATTCCTGCAATATATCATCTATACTTTCTACTAATTTTGCTCCATTCTTAATAAGTGAGTTGGTGCCTTTGCTATTATGTGAAAAAATACTTCCAGGTACTGCAAAAACTTCTCTCCCTTGTTCTGCAGCAAAGTCTGCTGTAATAAGCGAGCCACTTTTTTCACCTGCTTCTATGACGATGGTACCTAGTGATATTCCGCTTATTATTCTATTTCTTGCAGGGAAGCTAACTGGCAACGCTTTGGCTCCAATTGGATACTCAGAAATTACCCCTCCGTTTTTTATAATATCATTTGCCAATTCAAGTCCACTTGGTGGATATATATGATTTAATCCGCAAGCAAATACTGCAATAGTTCGACCGCCGCTGTTCAGTGCACCTCGATGGGCATGTGAGTCTATACCCAATGCCATACCACTGACAATTGTAACTCCTATCTGTGCAAGTTCACTAGATATCTTTTGAGCAGCCTTCATCCCATAATCACTTGCTTTTCTAGATCCAACAATTGCTATTGAGTGATTGTCTTTTTGAATTAATTCACCCTTAACATAAATTATTGGTGGTGGGTCATAAATATTTTTTAAATTTTCTGGATAATCATCATCAAATATAGTATAAACCTTTATATTTTTTTCTTGCACTTTATTCAAATATTTATTAATTTTTTTAATATCTCTATTTATCGTAATCTGTTTAACCACATTTAAAGGTACTAATCCACATTTTATTAATTCTTCTTCTGATGAATTGAATACATTCTCAGGTTCTTTAAAATAATTGATCAAATTAATAAACCTTTTGCTACCGACACCAGGGATGCTACTAAGCCACATCCAATACTTTTTTTCTTCCATTTTAACTCCTCCCTGCAACTATGCTGCATAAAATTAGCTTGAAAAAGGCAGTAGCCTTTTTCAAGCTAATCACCGCTCTCTTCATAAGTTTTATATTGTATATTTTCTATCTAAACTTCTATGTTGTATAGCTTCAGCTATATGTTTCTCCATAATATCTTCACTTTGATCTAAATCTGCTATAGTTCTAGATACTTTTAATATTCGGTTGTAAGCCCTTGCACTTAAATTAAATTTTTCAAAAGCTACTTTTAATAATTCTTTTTCTTTTTTTCCAATATTACAATACTTATTAATGTGCTTAGGTTTTAATTGGGAATTAAATAAAATACCTTCATTATTATATCTTTCTAATTGGATATCTCTTGCTTTGTTTATTCTGCTTTTGATCTCAATAGATCCTTCTTGTTCAGATTTGCTTGTAATATCATCAAATTTTACAGGTTTTATTTCTATATGTAAGTCTATCCTATCCAGTAGCGGTCCAGATATCTTGCCTATATAATTCTTTATCTGACTACTAGAACAATTACACTTCCCAGTCTCATCTCCAAAAAAACCACACGGGCAAGGATTCGTACTTGCTACAAGAATAAACTTACTGGGATAAGTAATTGTGGCATTCACTCTAGAAATTGTAACACATTCATCTTCTAAGGGTTGCCTTAACACCTCAAGTACATTTTTAGAAAACTCAGTAAGCTCATCTAAAAATAATATTCCAAAATGTGCCAGGGACACTTCCCCAGGATGAGGTATTCTTCCACCACCGACTAGTGATGCGGCTGACATGGTATGATGTGGAGATCTAAAAGGTCTTTGAGTAACTAGACTTTGTCTATCCTTAAGAAAACCAGAAATACTGTATATTTTTGTAACTTCAAGACATTCTCCAAAGGTCATACTTGGAAGAATTGAGGGTAACCTCCTAGCAAGCATAGTCTTGCCTGATCCTGGAGGACCTATCATTAATATGTTGTGACCTCCAGCTGCAGCAATTTCCAAAGCCCTTTTTGCTGTCTCCTGACCTCTAACATCTTTAAAGTCATACTCATAAAGATACTCATTGGAAAAACATTTATCTATATTAGTATGATACGGTTCAATTACTATATCATTATTTAAAAATTCTATCATTTGCTTTAAGCTATTCAAACTATAAACATTAATTCCTTTTACTAAGGCGGCTTCATTCGCATTTTCTGCAGAGACAATTACACATTTGAAACCTTTTCTTGATAACTCTACACACATTGGTAATACACCTTTTACACCTTTGATTGTTCCATCAAGAGATAACTCCCCTATAAAGGCGTAATGCTTTATATCTTGGTTTGTTATATACATAGATGCACCAAGAATACCAGCGGCGATAGCTAAGTCAAAAACGGAACCTTCTTTTTTAATATCTGCTGGTGCCAAATTTATAGTTATTCTTTTTTGAGGAAAATCAAATCCTGAATTTTTTATAGCTGCTCGTACCCTTTCTCTAGATTCTCTAACCGCTGTATCAGGCAATCCAACAATATCAAAACCCGGAAGACCATTTGATAAATCTATTTCAACTTCAATTATATTACCTTCTATTCCATATATCGCACAAGATTTAGTACTATAAATCACAAATATTACCCCACTTTATCAAAATTTATATATATCCAATATACAACAATTCATATATATTTACCATAAAAAAACTTTACTGGCATAATTGATTAAATTATTGTAAAAACTTTCAATAAAGCTAAACATATATAGATAAAGTAATAATCAATATTATAATTGCCATAGAATAATATAGTGATATAATAAAGAATAGATAATCTTTGAATTTGTTGATAGATAGGAGATTGGCTATGAATATAGGTTTTTTTGATTCTGGAATTGGTGGTTTAACAGTATTAAATGAGGCCTTAAAAATACTTCCTTATGAGGATTACATTTACTATGCGGATGTTTTACATGTACCATATGGGACAAAGCCAAAGGAAGATGTAAGAAAGTATATCTTTGAAGCTGTAAACTTTTTATCTAAGCAAAATATTAAGGCTCTTGTAATTGCATGTAATACTGCAACAAGCATAGCAGTGGATGATCTTCGTTGCGAATTTGACTTTCCAATAATCGGGATGGAGCCAGCAGTCAAGCCTGCCATTGAAAAAAATTCAAATATTAATAAAAGAGTATTGGTGTTTGCGACAGATCTAACATTAAAAGAAGAGAAATTTAAGAAGTTAATAAACAAAGTAGATAATGACAATGTTGTTGATTTTCTTCCCTTAGGGGGACTTGTTGAGTTTGCTGAAAGCTTTGTTTTTGATGAAGAGGTGATTACTAAATATCTTATAAAAGAATTATCACAGTTAGACTTGAATTTATATAGCACCATTGTTTTAGGTTGCACTCACTTTCCAATTTATAAAAAAGTGTTCAAAAAAGTTCTACCTCCTCAAATATCAATCATAGACGGTAATTTAGGTACGGTAAAAAATCTTAAGACAACACTAGAGAATAAAAACCTTCTTCGCGGCGGTAATGGTCACATTGCTTTCTATAATTCTGGACAATTAATTGAAGATAATAAAACCATACATATATATAATAACATTCTTAATTTACTAAATAGTACTAGCTAATTCGATTTTAATAGATCTTCTCTATGCAAACAGCTATTGGTGGACAGTTAACTTGATTTACAAATTCATGTACAAGTACAGAATATCTTTTATTATTAATGTTTTTTATATATGAAAGTATTTCATCTTTCTCTTCAAATCCACTATCTCCACCATAGTAAATTACAATAGTGATTACTCCCTCGACTTGTAAAAGCTCTAAACACTTTTCTATGGCTTTTATTGTAGTTTTGCTCTTAGTAGCCTTTTCATGATCTCCTTTAGGCAAATAGCCTAGATTAAACATCACAGCCTTTACATTTTTGTTAATATATTTATCAACATTCTCATGACCATCATTAATTAGTTTTACCCTATTATAGACTTTGGCTTCTTCCAACTTTTTCTTAGTGTTTAAAATTGCAATTTCTTGAATATCGAATGAATATACAATACCTTCATTTCCTACTAGATGTGCTAAAAAAAGTGTATCGTTTCCATTTCCCGCTGTTGCATCAACAACGACATCTCCTTCAGTAACTATTCTCTTTATTATTTCATGGGAAATACCCAGTGAATTCTTATAAGGCATACAACAGTCCTCCAAATCTAATATCCATATTTACCGCTATATTGAAAGGCGTCTTTAATTAAGTTTATTTGAGAATTTTCTAGTCTCCCAACTGCGATAATTTCTATTACATCAAATCTGCACATGAAATTATTTAGCCTATTTCTCGAAATATACATCAGCGCACTCTTAACAATTCTATTCTGTTTATATGAGCTTACTGCCTCAGATGGACTACCATATATATTGCTCGTTCGTGTCTTAACTTCGATGAAGCATATAATATCCCCATCAAATCCAATCAAATCAATTTCTCCCAATTTGCATCGAAAATTTCTATCCAATATTTTATATCCTATTGAACATAAATGTTCAAAAGCCATATCTTCACCAGCATTACCTATTATTTTATTATTTCCCATCAGCTTCACCTTTCAATCGGTCAATATCAGATATAAATACTAATATTTGTGCAACGACTTCATATAATTCCGGTGAAATATGATCTCCAATTTCAAAATTCAGCAGATTATCAACAAGTTGCTTGTTTTCAAATATCGGTATATCATTTTCTTTTGCTGCCTCAATTATTTTGTCTGCTATATCCCCTCTGCCAATGGCAATAACTTTAGGGGCATAGTCTCCTTTATCATATGAAATTGCAGCAACCTTTTTAATTATTTTCTTCATATCAAACCCTCAAATCTAAATGAAAATCTTTTAGCTTGTCCTGTCTTTGCATATCTGAAATTGTATTGAGACTAAATCTTTCATCAATATTGGTGACCTTTGATGCTATCAAAGCATAGCCTTTTTCTTTCAATAAATGATTCAATGAAATCAATTTACTATTTATTAAATCTTTAATCTTATTGTCATCCGTTCTAAATACCAAACTTACATTTTTTCTTTCTATTGTTACCATGCTTTCTATATGCCCAATATTTTTCAGGTCTAGTGATAATAATACTGTTGCATTCTCATTGTTTAGTTTTTTTTGATTTTGGTTTTTTTTATCATTTACTATATAGATATCCAAAGTGCTTCTTTGATTATTCAATAATAAAGGCATATGCAAATAATGATTGTTTTCATTTACAACTTTTATAAAATTTAATTTATCCCTTATCTCGTTTAGCAATTTATTAAATTCAATGTCATAAAAAAACTTTTTATGCAAACCTTCTTCTATACTTTTGCCAAGTAGAAAAATATCTTTTATCTTATCTTCAATATAAGAGCTATCTTGCAATTTTTCTGGTATTATAAAAAGTTTTTTGATATTACTTTTTATTTCCGAGAATTCTTCACCATTACTTTCAATAGATTCAATCTTCTCCAACAACTTATTAAGAATATCTCCTATTTTAATATTATTCTCAATATTATTGGCTAATTCAATTAGATTTTTCGGTGTAACCTCAATATCATTAGATATTAAAAATAATACGTTCTTTATATCGTCAACACTTAGCCCTTCAAAAATCGAAGTAGCCTTGCTTATTAGATTGTTCATACTATTATCGATGGGTATATTCATATTTTTTAGTATACTTAAAGTCTTGTCCTTTACATCTGAGTCATTATTTAAAGATTTTAAATCCATTCCTTCATTAGTATATGCTTCTTTAATACTATTTTGATTTAATAGTACCATTTTATTTAATATATCAGCAGGAATATCATTTGCTTGATCTGCAATGAATAATAGGCTTATTATTTTTTCCGGTGTAATATTTTCACTTAAACTCTTTATTGAACCTTGTAGTTCAATGATTCTTTGTATAGTTTCTTTATTGATAGGCATATCATATTTAAAAAGCATTTTTGCAAAATTTATTGTATCTTGTTTTACCGGAATATTAATTTCATTAAGAATACTTGATATCTTTTCATTTAAACCTAGTGGTTTTGAATTCTTATTATTAATGTCTTTAAGTTCTGCAAACACTTGATCTTCAAATATACTATTTACAAAAAGCTCTACAGTCTGTCCCAAATTAAACTCTAAACTATTGTTGAAAGAAGCACTGATTGTTTGCCCAGTTGATGTTTTGATAATCATCTTATTCCTAGAAATATCAGTAACCTTACCTTTTATAGTGTCTCCTTCTTCAATTCTTCTCTCTTGTCCTTGTATCTTTATTCCTAAAACAGAATTATTTGTTGAATTAATTCTCATCAAATCACCACTTATATATTCTTTAAAAAACTTTTTCTGTGTACTGGAAGTATCCCCATATTCCTTATGGCCTCCATGTGATACTTTGTTCCATAACCTTTATGTCTTGAAAAGCCATATAGAGGATAAGACTTATCATATTCACATACCATCCTATCTCTCTCAACTTTAGCTATAATAGAAGCAGCGGCTATTGATAAGCTAAGACAATCACCTTTAATAATAGGTTTTTGTGGAATATCTAAATCACTAATCCTCACGGCATCCAATAAGATAAAATCTGGCTTGATAGGCAAATTTTCAACAGCAATTTTCATTGCTAAATACGTAGCATTTAAAATGTTAATTTCATCAATTATTTTTTCATCAACTATTCCTACTCCAACACCCAAAGCGCTCATCATAATCTCATTATATAAGTATTCCCTTTTCTTTTCAGAAAGTTTTTTAGAATCATTCACCCCAGGAATTAGTTCGTCTTTTCTCAAAATAACTGCAGCTGCAACTACTGGACCTGCTAAAGGCCCTCTTCCTACCTCATCTATACCCGCTATAATACTGAAGCCATTATTATAGCACTCCCTCTCGAAAGAAGTTATTTCATAAAGTCTAGCTTTTTCTTTGTCATCAAATTTAATATTTATAGCCATCAAAACACCTCATTAAATATATCGGTTCAATAATAAGCAAAATAAAATAAATTTATATTTTTATTATAATATCTTTTGGACTTTCAAGAGATATTTGACCTATCTTTGATCCTCTAAATTCGTCCAAAAGCATTACTGAAGTTCTTTGCAAATCAATTTCTCCGCCTGATATTATACAGCCTCTTTTTCTCCCAATTTCTTTTATAATATCGTATACTTCCCCTTCAATATTTTCAGAATTTAACTTATATCTTTCTAATAATTTTTCAGGATATTTTGAAATTAGAAACTCTAGAAGCATTGTCACTAACTCATGTAGGTCAAGTATTTCATCACGTATAGCTCCTGTTAATGCGAGATTAATTCCGACTCTTTTATCTTCAAATTTTGGCCATAGTATACCTGGCGTATCAAGAAGCTCAAACTCATTGCTTACTTTAATCCATTGTTTTGCCTTCGTTACACCTGGCTTATCTCCAGTCTTCGCTATAGCTTTTCCTGCCAACTTATTTATAAACGATGACTTTCCAACATTTGGTATACCAATTATTAGTGCTCTTGTAGTCTTAAACAAAAGCCCCTTTTCTCTTAATTTGTCATTCTTTTCTTTCATAAGGCTGTTTGCTGCACTTATTACATCTTTTAACCCCTTACCTTTTATAGAGTCAGTCAATATGCATTTCGTATTTTCTCGTTTAAAATACTCAATCCATTGCTTATTGATTGATTGATCTGCCATATCACTTTTGTTTAAAACAATTAGTCTCTTCTTATTGCCAACTATTTGATCTATTTCTGGATTTCGACTACTAATAGGTATTCGTGCATCTAAAAGCTCTATTGCTATATCAACAAGCTTTAAATCCTCTAGGATTTTTCTTTTGGCCTTTGCCATATGTCCTGGGTACCATTGTATATTCATCTTTCCACCTCATTTGAATAAAAATAAAAAGGGCTATATAAGCCCCCCTTATTATCTAAGTTCTTTAATTTTAGCAGCTTTACCAACTCTACCTTTTAGATAGTTCAATTTAGCTCTTCTAACCTTACCTCTTCTAACAACTTCGATCTTATCAAGTCTTGGGGAATGAACCAGGAAAGTTCTTTCCACTCCTACGTTGTAAGATATTCTTCTAACTGTGAAGGTTGCTGATAATCCTCCGCCTTGTTTTTTAACTACAACACCTTCGTATGCCTGAATTCTTTCTCTTACACCCTCGATAACTTTTACGCTTACCTTAACTGTGTCTCCAACCCTAAATCCAGGAATGTCATTTCGAATTTGCTCGTTTTCTATTATCCTAATTATATCCATTGATGTACCTCCTTCCCTCATAGACGTTCATATCAAGTATTGGTAGCGGAACGCCCGTTTTAACATTGAAATTATAACATATAGTTCTATATGTTGCAATACTAAATAAAATAATTTACTCTTACTAATTTAAATTAGTTGCTCTTTTTTAATAATTTTTAACATTTCTATTTCATCTTTACCAAGGTTTAACTTTTGTAATAATTCTGGTCTTTTTTCATATGTTTGCTTTAAAGATTGATATTTTCTCCATTCGCTTACATTCTTGTGGTGACCTGATAACAGAATGTCGGGCACTTTAGCGCCCATAAACTCAGGAGGCCTAGTATACTGAGGATACTCTAACAACCCATTGCTAAATGACTCTATACTGTGAGAATCTTCTTCCTTTAAGGCCCCAGGTAAAAGCCTGACTATAGTATCTATAAGCGCCATTGCTGGTATTTCTCCACCAGTTAACACAAAATCCCCTATAGATAATTCTTCATCAACAAATAAATCATTGACCCTTTCGTCTACTCCTTCATAATGTCCGCATATAATCGTTACATTATGAAAACAAGTTAATTCTTTAGCTCTTACTTGCGTTAACACTTTTCCTTTAGGACTCATCATTATTATATGTGGCTTAACCTTGATGTCTGATTTAACGTACTCAATGCAATTATATATTGGATCACATTGCATAACCATACCTAATCCACCGCCATATGGATAATCATCAACCCTTTTACTCTTATTCTTTGAAAAGTCTCGAATATTATGAAAGAACATCTCAACAACTTTATTTTGTCTTGCTTTGCCAATTATACTTTTCCCTAAAACTGCCTCAAACATTTCTGGAAAAAGTGTCAGCACGTCAAATCTCATTATATTAGACCTTCTGGTAATTCTACAATAATCTTTCTCTCTTCCATATTTATTTCTTTAAATATGGTTTTCAATGCAGGTATTAAAATTTCTTTTTTATTATTCTCCACAACAAATACATCACTAGTACCAGTTTTCATAACATCTTTAACTTTACCTAGAAAAATTGTATCTGTACTGTAAACATCCATATCAATTACATCGCAAATAAAAAAATTATCTTTGGGAAGTTTAACCGCATTCTTTCTATCAACCTTTATATACATACTCTTTAGTTTCTGAGCATCCTCCATACTATCAATATCTTTAAATTTTATTACAACCATTGTACTTAAATATTTAACACTTACAATTGATAGTTGAGTCAATTCATGACCCTTTTCAATATATACATTCTTCAATTGAGAAAATCGGTTCATGTTTTCCGTCAGAGGATAAACCTTAACTTCTCCTCTTACTCCATGGGTGTTTACTATTTGACCTATACTAAGATATTCGAGCATAAATAATACACCTTCTAAATAATATAATTAATAGGGATTAGATATACTAATAGAATTAGAAATCCAATTCTATTAGTATATCTAACCCCCAAACTAACTAAAACTTAAGAATATAAATCTTCAGAAAAATATATATTCTAATATTTAAGCAATTACAGTATCTCAACCATTACTTTTTTATCAGTTTTAGTTGCAGCAGATTTAACTACTGTTCTAATTGCTTTAGCAATCCTGCCTTGTTTACCAATAACTTTCCCCATGTCCTCGGGCGCAACTGAAAGCTCTAACAAAATTGAATTCTCGCTCTCAGTTTGCTTCACGATTACATCATCAGGTTTATCTACTAGGGCTTTTGCAATTATCTCTACTAATTCTTTCAATATAAACACTCCCAAATAGATGCTATATGTTATTCTATTATTCCAGTTTTCTTTAATAGTCTTTTTACTGTATCAGAAGGCTGCGCTCCATTTCCAAGCCACTTTTTAGCTTTTTCAGCATCAATCTTTACTTCTGAAGGTTCAGTAATAGGATTATAATATCCTATCTCTTCTATGCATTTTCCATCTCTTGGTGATCTAGAATCAGCAACTACTACTCTGTAAAAAGGTGCTTTTTTAGCTCCCATTCTTCTTAATCTAATTTTTACTGCCATTTAGTTCACCTCCTTTTAAGCGTTCATTTATGTTAGAACTTATTTATTTAAAGAAAGGTAGCTTTTTTTTACCCTTCTTAATATCTTTTTCCATACCAGCAAATTGTTTCATCATTTTTCTTGATTGCTCAAAATTCTTAATTACCTTATTTACATCTTGGATAGTTGTTCCACTTCCCGCAGCTATTCTTTTTCTTCTGCTTCCGTTTAGTATAGAAGGTTCTACCCTTTCTTTTTTTGTCATTGACTTTATTATCGCTTCAACTTTTATAATTTCTCGGTCATCTACCTCTACGCCTTTTAAAGCCTTTGAGTTCATTCCTGGAATCATTTCTAACAATTGACTTATTGGACCCATTTTTTTCATTTGTTGAAGCTGATCTAAAAAGTCTTCAAATGTAAAGTCTTGGCTTCTAATCTTCTTCTCAAGCTCTAATGCGGTTTTTTCATCCATTGCAGATTGAGCCTTTTCTATTAAGCTTAGTACATCTCCCATTCCCAATATCCTAGAAGACATTCTATCAGGGTGAAATGGCTCAAGATCGTCCATTTTTTCACCTAGACCTGCAAATTTTATAGGCTTTCCAGTCACAGCTTTAATTGATAATGCTGCTCCACCCCTAGTATCACCATCAAGCTTAGTCAGTATAATACCATCTAATCCAAGTTTTTCATTAAAGCTTTCAGCAACATTTACTGCATCTTGACCCGTCATTGAGTCAACTATTAAAAGTATTTCTGCTGGTTTGATAGCTTTCTTAATGTTTAAAAGTTCATCCATTAGTTCATCATTTATATGAAGTCTACCAGCTGTATCAACTATAACTACATCTTTTGAATTCTTTAAAGCATATTCTATCGCAGCCTTTGATATATCGACGGGGTTAATTTTGTCACCCATAGCAAATACATCAACACCAACTTGTTCTCCCACAACTTGCAACTGCTTTACAGCCGCTGGCCTATATATATCACATGCAACAAGTAATGGGGTCTTTCCTTGTTTTTTTAAATTAAGAGCTAATTTACCACAGCTAGTAGTTTTACCTGCGCCTTGAAGACCCACCATCATTAACACCGTGGGTGGTTTTGAAGAAAATGTTATCTTACTTTGGGTGCTACCCATCAAATTTGTTAATTCATCATTTACTATTTTAACAACCTGTTGCCCTGGTGTTAGACTTTCTAAAACATCTTGACCAATAGATCTTTCAGTAACTCTATTCACAAAATCTTTAACAACTTTAAAGTTTACATCTGCTTCTAGAAGAGCCATTTTTACTTCCCGCATAGCTTCTTTTAAATCTTTTTCGTTTAACTTACCGCTACCTCTTAGCTTCTTTAATGTTTCTTGTAGTTTATTTGCTAATCCTTCAAATGCCATGCAAACACCTCCTAGAATTACGATATATTCGTCATATAATCTTTAATCTCTCTAATTTTCATCTTAATAATACCTACGTCTTTATCACTTTTTAAAATATCATCTAACATCAGAAATACTTTATCTAAATTTTCCTTTTGTTCCATAAAAATTTTAACTAATCCAAGTTTCTCTTCATACTCTAATAAAGCGTGTTCCGCTCTCTTCAAGCTATCATGAACGCCTTGACGGCTAATGCTTAAATGCTCAGATATCTCACCTAAAGATAAATCATCATTGTAATGCATATTCATAATTTCAACTTGCTTTGGTGTTAATAATTGTCCATAGAAATCAAATAATAGTAGTGTTTGAACAATCTTATCAAGCATGTTATACACCCCACCAAGTCTTAGTGTAAAGGTCAATGCCTTTACACTAAGATTTTATATCATTAAAAGAATCTTGTCAACATATTATTCCGAAAATAATGCATCTACAAAATCTTTGGATGAGAAGTCCTGCAAATCTTCAACCTTTTCACCCACACCTATGAGCTTTACTGGGATATTTAATTCTGATTTAATTGCGATTACTATTCCACCCTTTGCTGTACCATCAAGTTTAGTCAATACTATCCCAGAAATATTAGCAACTTCCTTAAATATTTTTGCTTGGGCTATTGCATTCTGTCCGGTTGTTGCATCTAAAACTAAAAGAACTTCTTTATGCGCTTCTGGAAATTCTCTTTCAATTACTTTAAAGATCTTTTTCAATTCTTCCATTAAATTCTTTTTGTTATGAAGTCTACCTGCTGTGTCACAGATTAAAACATCTGCTTTTTTTGACTTTGCTGAATTAATGGCATCAAATATCACTGCCGCTGGGTCTGATCCTTCTTGATGCTTAACTAAATCTGCATTAGATCTTTTTGCCCATATTTCAAGCTGATCGATAGCTGCTGCTCTAAAGGTGTCTGCCGCTGCTATCATAACCTTTTTACCCTTTCTTCTGAGTCTATACGCAATTTTTCCAACTGATGTTGTTTTCCCTACACCATTAACTCCAATAACTAATATAATCTCTGGATTATATTCTCCTAAGGTATATGTTTCATTTCCCATTATTTTAGTTATTTCTTTTTTTAATAAATCTTTGACTTCCATAGGATCTTTAATTTTTGTTTCTTTTACTCTTTCTTTTAAATCATCAATTATCTTCATTGTTGTCTCTACACCGACATCCGATGTTATAAGAATTTCTTCCAACTGTTCAAACAACTCTTCATCTATTGAATGGAATTTTTTTAGAACATCATTTATTTTATCAGTAATGTTCTTTCTTGTTTTAAATAGACCATCCTTCAGCCTATCAAAAAAGTTTATCTTTTTTTCCGTTTCAATATTGAAATTAATATCATCCATATTTTCACTATTATCTATTATATTTGTTTCACACTCGTCAATTCTTTCCTGATGTGACACTTCATCCTCAGCATCCATTTCGCTGAGTATCAATTCTTCAATTTCTTCATCTGTAAGTTCATCATTCAATTCTTTTTCAGACTCTACGTCATCACCATTTTCAACTTGATTATTTTCATTATTTTTAAAAAGTTTAGAAAAAAAACCTGCCATTCATCTATCTCCTTTAACTTGCTCTTTCTTCTAATTTTACAGATACTATTTTAGAAACACCACTTTGTTCCATGCTAACTCCATATAAAGTATTTGCAGCTTCCATTGTGCTTTTTCTATGAGTTATTATTATAAACTGTGTTGTATTTGAAAATTGTTTTAAAAATTTTGCATATCGATCAACATTGGCATCATCTAAAGCCGCATCTATCTCATCTAGTACACAAAACGGAGCTGGTTTTAATTTCAAAATCCCAAACAGTAAAGCTATGGCTGTTAATGCTCTTTCTCCACCAGACAATAAGGATAAGTTCTGCTGTTTTTTCCCTGGTGGCTTTGCGATTATTTCAATACCTGACTCTAATACATTTTCTTCATCAGATATTATTAACTCTGCATGACCCCCTCCGAATAATTGCTCAAATACATCTCCAAAACTTTTATTTATCTTATGGAATTCCGTTACAAACTGCTGTTTCATTTTCTCAGTTATCTCAGTAATAATTTTATTTAATGTTTCTTTTGCTCCAATTAAATCTTCAATTTGGGTATTCAAAAACCTTTGCCTTTCGCATTGCTTAGCATATTCCTCTATGGAGTTTACATTAATAAAACCCATTTCTCTAGTTTCATTCTTTAATTCTTCACATCTTTTTGATGCCCATAAAAGATTTATTGTTTCATCAAAGTACTCAGTGGCTTTATTATAATTCATATCATATGTTTCCAGCAACTTAAACTCATTATTTTCAAGCTCTAGTTCAAACTTCGCTTGTTGCATTTCTGTTTTATAAGAATAATTCTGATTGGATAATACTTCATTGCCAATTTCCTTTAACTGTATATCTATTTTTTCTATATTTACTTGAATCTTTTCTTTTTTTTCTTCATCAATTTTCAACATTTCTTGTTTTATTTTAAGCTCTTCCTTCAATTCCATTATCTCGTTATCTTTAATTGCAAGGCTTGTTACTTTTTCTTCTTTTTCTTTATTCAAATCAATTAGATGCTTATTACATTCACTAATCTTTTTTTCTAATTCTTTTATGCTTTCTCTAGATATTATTAATGTTTGTTCCATAGACTGTTCATTTTGCACGAGAGAAGCAATTTTCACCTTGTAATGTGTGATATCAATATTTTCTTTTTCGCTGGCTTCTTTCACTTCTTTCATTACTGACTGTAAGCTTAAAATACCTTTTTCTAAATCTTCTTTTTCTAATTCAGCCTGTTTAACTTTTAAAGAATTGATCTCTATTTCTGAAGTAGTCTCCTGCTTTTGATTTTCTAGCTCTTCTACTTCTTTTTGGTTTATAGCTATTCTTTCCTTAAACAGTTCCATTTCATTTTGAATATTTTGAAACCTGTTATTTATATTATTGAGTTCTATTTTTAAAGAATGTATTAAATCAGTCTTTAAAGATAGCTCTACAATGATTTTAGAAATGTTTTGTTTGTTTTTACTCAAATCTTGTATTAATCTATCAAAATCTAATTTAGTCTTTTCATAATTATCCTTTAACATGTTAATTTCATTTTTTCTAGATAAAACCGAATTAGTCGTAATATTTAAGCTTCCACCAGTTATTGATCCACCAGAATTTATTATTTCTCCATCAAGTGAAACTATCTTAAATCCATAGTCGGATAGCCTTGCAATTTTAATACTGCTATCCATATCTTTTGCAACTGCTATTCTTCCCAAAATATTATGCATCACATTGCTAAACTTCTTATCATAGCTTATGATATCTGCAGCTACACCAACAAACCCATCCACATTTAGCAATTGTTTTTCCCTCTCATTAAAAAACCTTGGCTTAACGGAATTCATTGGGAGGAAAGTAGCTCTTCCTAATTTATTTTTCTTCAAATATTCGATCAATTGCTTTGCATCTTCCTCATTCCCTGTAATTATACTTTGTACTGATGCACCTAAAGCAACTTCTATAGCTGTAACATAGGTCGAAGGTACTAAAATAACTTCCCCTACTACTCCAAGAAAACTTTTAGCAATATTTAGTGATTTGCCTTCTTGCAATAATGATTTTACAGATTTACTATATCCCCCAAAGTCTTTTTCAATTTCTTCCAATACTTTCAATCTAGATGACAGACTATCTTTTTCACTTCTTATCTTACTAATCTTATTTTCATATTCCAAAATGCTATTTTCACACCTAATTTTAGAATCATTTAGCACATTAAATTCAACAATTTGATTATTGATTTTAGACTTGCATTCTTCTGCTTCAACTTTAATACTGGTGGCTAAAGATTTTTTATTTTCTAATTGCTGCTCAAATGATAAAACATCTTCTTTTAGTTGCTTATTTCTCTTTTTTATTGTGTCCGAAAACGAAGCTAAACTATTAGTTCTACTTCTTAACTCTGAAATATTATTTATATTATTAATGAGTTCCTGCTGCTTTACTGATAAATCCTGTTCCATTACATATACTGAATTATACTTTATCTCAAATTGATCTTCTAACTTAACCAGTTCACCATTCAATTTCAATAATTCCGTATTTATTTGTTTATGTTGCTCTTCCTTTTCTGAAAACTGATTTTTTTCTTTTTGGGATTCAGTTTCATATTCTTTCAATTGGTCATCTATCTTAATTAAAGAATCATCAATATTATCTATTTTTTGTTTTGCTAAATTATATTCTCCGTAATACTTCTGCTCATCATTCTCTAAACTATGTATTTTGTTAATGTGTTGCCCTACCCTTACTTCTAAAATTATCAACTCACTCTTTAACTTATCATGTGCAATATCAAGTTCTTTTGAAAAATTTACTTTATCTTTTAGCAATTCACTTATTCCTGTTGCTTCAAATTTTATTTTTTCAAGTTTGTCCTTTGTTTTTACAATATTATTAAGAAACAAATTGATTTCTAAGGACTTTAATTCTTCTGCTATGATAATATATCTCTTAGCGACTTCTGCCTGTTCACTTAATGGTTCCATTTGAAGTTCAATCTCTTTAAGAATATCTTGAACTCTTGTAATATTCAGGTTTGTTGCCTGTAATTTTTTTTCAGTTTCGAATTTTCTAGTTTTATATTTCACTATACCAGCTGCTTCTTCAAATACTAATCTTCTATCCTCAGATTTGTTACTTAATATTTCGTCTATTCTACCTTGACCAATTATGGAATAGCCATCTTTACCTATCCCAGTATCCATAAACAACTCATATATATCTTTTAATCTGCATTGAACTTTATTTATAAAGTATTCACTTTCACCTGACCTATACATTTTTCTCATAACATTTATTTCAGAATAATCTACTGGTATTAATTTATCTGAATTATCAATACAGAGTAAAACTTCAGCAAAACTCAGTCCCTTCTTTTTATCACTGCCAGAAAAAATTACATCCTCCATTTTGTTTCCTCGTAGGCTTTTAACGCTCTGTTCTCCCAAAACCCATCTAATAGCATCAGAAATATTACTTTTGCCACTACCATTAGGGCCTACTACAGCAGTAATCCCATCCCCAAAATTCAGTTCAATTTTGTCTGCAAACGACTTAAATCCGTGTATGAAAATTTCTTTTAAATACAATTTTGTCACTCCTGTAAAACGAAATAATAACTTTTCACTTTAATAGCTAATATTCTATCATAGATTTATTATATTTAAAAGTTTAAGCCTATTACTTTTGTAACAGGCTTAAACTTTTAAATATAATAAACGTTGTAAAATAATCTTATTATCTAGGTTCTACAATAAACTTTATTGCAGTCCTACTTTCTCCATCTATTTGTATTTCTGCGAAGGCTGGCACGACTACTAAATCTATACCATTAGGAGCCACAAAACCTCTTGTAATTGCAATTGCTTTAACTGCTTGGTTTACTGCACCCGCTCCCACAGCTTGTAATTCCGCTATTTCTTTATCCCTTAATACTGCTGCGAGTGCACCTGCTACTGACTTTGGATGTGACTGAGCTGATACTTTTAGTACTTCCATTTGTATAACCCCCTATAATATCATATATAATTCTATATCTTACTTATATATTCTATAAATGGTTTATAATTCCTTCAATTTTTAATTTCATCATAGTAATCTTTTTTCGACATCATTATTTGTTTTTCACCATTATCTATTATTATAGTGCCTAGTGATATGTGTCGTTTTTGAACTATACTGATTTTATTGATAAAATAGGCTGTTTTCAATAATTTTATATTGCTTTTATTTTGACCTATAATGTTAGAAACGTCTTTTGGATTTACTATAATATTAACAAACTCAGGCTTATGGAATTTTTCTATTATGCATTTCATAATATCTAAATAAATAGAAGAATCTATCAATTGCCTCATTGATGGGTGAAAAGGACCTGCTACAACATCTTTTCCTAACTCAATATTTTCAGTTGGCTGCAATCCAATTCTTATTACTTCTATTCCCCTTTTTTCAAGGATCATTAACATATTTTTGCATATTTCCACTGCTCCCTCTAAACTTAAAGGCTTAAACTGGCCTTTATTATAGAGAACCTCCATATACGTATCCTTAATAACTAATGCAGGATAAATTCTTGCTATATTAGGGTTTAAGTCAGCTAATATCTTTGTTGTTTGCAAGCATTTGTCTACATTATCACTTGGAAGACCAACCATTATTTGAACTCCAACAATGAAGTCATATTGCCTAATCAATTTAATTGCTTTAATAACATCTTCTGCAGTATGTCCTCTTTGTGACAACCGAAGTACTTCCTCATCCATAGATTGTACGCCCAGTTCTATTATAGACACTGAATATTTTTTCAGGTTTTGGAGTATTTCATCATTTATATAATCTGGCCGTGTAGATATTCTTATATGATTAATTTTACCAGAATCAATATATTGTTTTGCTAGTTTAAGCATGGTGGTTTGATTTTTTATAGGTATAGCTGTAAAACTGCCCCCATAAAATGCTACTTCAACTATTGAGAGCCCATTGCAAGGTATTGTTTTTAAATAGCTTTCTATTGTATCTCTTATATTTTCGATGGAATTGTCTTCATCACATCCAGTTATTTTTTTTTGGTTGCAAAAAATACAATCATGGGGGCAACCTTTGTGAGGAACAAATATCGGAATGATATAATAATTCTTACTCATATTTAATTCCTAACTTCTCAATAGCATCTTTTGCAGCCTGCTGTTGCGCATCTTTTTTGCTTCTTCCAAAACCCTTGCCAGATACTTTATTATTTATGAAAAGTCCAATCTCGAATGTTTTATCATGATCAGGCCCTTTCTCATCAATAAGCTTGTACTCTAACTCACCCATGTTATCCTTTTGTATAGCTTCTTGAAGATAAGATTTATAATCACTGAAAATTTTGTTATTAATTGCATCAGAAATTATTGTATTAAGGTTTTTTATTACAAACTCTCTAGCTCTTTCTATTCCCCCATCAAGGAAAATACAGGCAATTATTGCCTCCACAGCATCTGCAAGTATGGAAGTTCTATTCCTGCCACCAGTATTTATTTCTCCCCTACTCATAAGTATATAGCTTCCTAAGTTCAAATTTATAGCAGTCTTATGTAATGATTGTTCACAAACAATATTAGCCCTTATTCGAGTTAATTGACCCTCAGAAATATCTGAACACTTTTCATACAAATGCAGGCTTATAATAAAGCTTAATATTGAGTCTCCCAAGAATTCTAGTCTCTCATTATGCTCCAAATTCTCACTTCTATTATTGCTATATGAACTATGTGTAAGAGCATTATTTAATAATTTAACATTTTGAAATTCATATTGAATCTGTTCTTGAAACTTTTTTAACTGTTGCGCTCTTTTTTGATCCATTATAATCAAATAAATCCCTCCTAATTCCGATAAAATTAACTAACATATAAAATGAAATAGAAACAATAACTTTACTTATTGTTTCTATTTCATTTTATCACTTATTCATATTTTCTCAATATTATAGTTGCATTATGACCACCAAATCCAAGTGAATTAGATAATGCATATTTAACTTCTTTCTTAATCGCAATATTTGGTACATAGTCTAGGTCGCATTCTTCGTCCTTATTCTTATAATTAATTGTTGGAGGTACTATACTTTCATTTATAGCCATAATACATGCCGCAGCTTCAATAGCTCCTGCAGCTCCAAGCAAATGACCTGTCATTGACTTAGTAGAGCTAATAGCCATATCTTTAGTATGCTCCATAAATAGATTTTTAATTGCTAATGTTTCAAGCTTATCATTAAGCCCAGTTGAGGTTCCATGTGCATTTATATAATCAATATCATATTTATTAATTCCAGCATCATCTATTGCCATTTGCATTGATCTATATGCTCCCACTGCATCTGGCGAAGGTGCAGTGATATGATGGGCATCTGCTGTTGTCCCATATCCTACGACCTCAGCATATATAGTAGCTCCCCTGTTCTTTGCGCTTTCTAATTCCTCAAGGATTAATATTCCTGCTCCTTCACCCATAACAAATCCATCTCTCTCTTTATCGAAAGGCCTACTTGCTGACTTTGGATCATCATTTCTAGTTGATAGAGCCTTCATTGATGAAAATCCTGCTAAAGCCATAGGAGTTATGGCAGCTTCAGTTCCACCTGATATCATTATATCAGCAGCTCCCCTTTGAATTGTCTTAAATGCTTCACCTATTGCATTCGTAGCAGATGCACATGCTGTTACCACTGTAGTATTTGGACCTTTAGCATTTAATGCTATTGATATATTACCTGCGGCTATATTGGATATCATCATAGGAACAAAAAACGGACTCACTCTACCTGGTCCCTTCTCTCTCAATATTGAGCACTGATTCTCCATAGTTTCCATTCCGCCTATTCCACAACCTATACAAACTCCAAATCTATTTTGGTCTATTATGTCTGTATCTAAATTTCCATCTTTTACTGCCATTTTAGATGCTGCAACAGCAAATTGGGTAAATCTATCCATTCTCCTAGCTTCTTTTTTATCAATATACTCCGTAGGATCAAAGTTTTTTACTTCTGCAGCAATCTTTGTATCAAATAATTCGGTGTCAAATCTGGTTATATAATCGACTCCACTTACACCATTTTTAAGACTTTGAAAAAATTCTTCTTTCCCAATTCCTATTGGCGAAATAACACCTAAGCCAGTAACAACTACTCTTCTATTCATCAATAGTTTTCTCTCCTTTTTATTCTATAAAATTCATAAAAATATTGTATATACAAAAAAAAGATGCCCCGGTCAACGGGACATTTTTTATTTATTATTTTTTATATAATCTACTACATCTCCCACTGTTGCAAGTTTTTCAGCTTCTTCATCTGGGATCTCTATATCGAACTCTTCTTCTAACGCCATAAGTAGTTCAACTATATCAAGCGAATCAGCACCTAGGTCGTCTATGAAGGAAGACTCTGTTGTAACATCGTCTGCATCAACTCCAAGTTGGTCTGCAACCTTTTCCTGCACTTTTTCAAATATCATCTAGCTCACCTCCCTTCATAAATTACTAATAAAATAATATTACATTACCATTCCACCGTCAACATTTATTACTTGCCCAGTTATATAATCAGACATACTTGAGGAAAGAAATAGCACTGTATCGGCAATATATTGCGGCTTTCCTGCTTTTTTCAAAGGAATTGAATTAATCATTTCACCTTTGACATTTTCACTCAATATAGATGTCATGTCTGTTTCAATAAATCCAGGTGCAACTGCATTTACATTAATATTTCTGCCGGCTAATTCTCTTGCAATTGACTTGGTAAACCCTATTAATCCTGCTTTTGCAGCTGAGTAATTAGATTGTCCCGCATTTCCAATTATTCCAACTACAGAAGAAATATTAACTATTTTACCAGACCTTTGTTTTATCATCACCCTAGAAACATGTTTTGTAAAATTGAAAGCACCTTTTAAATTAATATTTATTACATCATCAAAATCTTTCTCAGACATTCTTATTATTAATCCATCACGGGTTATCCCTGCATTATTTACTAATATATCTATGCTATCAAATTTATTTAATACTTGTTTTACTAAACTTTCTACTTCTTCATCTTTCGAAACATCCGCTTTTAATGATATGGCATCAACACCTAACTTTTGTGCTTCTACCACCACTTCATTAGCGGCCTCACTATTATTTGTGTAATTGACTACTATATTTGCACCTGCTTTTGCTAATCTTATAGCAATCTCTCTTCCTATTCCTCTAGATCCTCCAGTTATTATAGCGGTCTTCCCTTTTAATTGCATTCCAATCTCTCCCTAATTGCTTCAATTGTCTTCTCCAATGAATCTATGTCCTCAACATTGTAAACCGAAACATCCTTGCTAATTTTCTTTACAAAGCCAGATAGTGATTTACCAGGCCCTACCTCGATGAAGCAATCAACACCTTGCGCTATCATATTTTTCACACTATCTTCCCAAAGGATGGAATTACTTACTTGATCTACTAGCAGTTGCTTAATTTCATACTTGTCTTTTATAGATTGAGCACGAACATTTGAAACAACAGGTATTTTCATTTCTGTTACTTCAATCTTTTCTAATTCCTTTGACAACCTTTCTCCTGCTCGCTTGAGTAGACTAGAATGAAAAGGTGCGCTTACTGGAAGCATTATCGCTCTCTTAGCTCCATTTTCTTTCAAAATTTTACAAGCTTTCTCTACTGCTCTAGTATGTCCAGATATAACTATTTGACCAGGACAATTATAGTTAGCAGCTTCAACAACCCCAAACCCACTAGCCATTTTCAAGCAATTATCTACAGCTTCTTTTCCTAATCCCATGATGGCTGCCATTGTTCCCTCACCTGCAGGTACTGCTTCTTGCATATATTTACCTCTTTTTCTAACTAAAGCAACTGCATCTTCAAACTTAATTGCATTTGAAGCCACTAATGCTGAATATTCACCTAAGCTCAAACCTGCAGTAATATCAGGTCTTATTCCTCTTAGCTTTAAGACTTCCAATACAGCGATAGAAGTAGTTAAAATTGAAGGTTGAGTATTTTCTGTTTTCTTTAGTTCATCTTCATCCGATTCAAAGCATAGCTTTTTCATATCTATTCCTAGAATCTCGCCTGCTTTTTCAAATATCGCCATTGCTACTTCATAACTTTCTGCAATCTCCTTCCCCATACCAGAGTATTGTGCACCCTGTCCTGGGAAAATGCAAGCTATTTTAGACAATAAATCTACCTCCTTGATTTAGAATTAAGCGCTATTAATACATTATTCGCCTCATCTATAATTTCTTCTATAATTCTCTTAGCCGGTCTTACAGTACTTATAATTCCTGCGATTTGTCCCGCCATCACCGAACCCATATTAATATCTCCATCAACAACAGCCAACTTTAATCGCCCGAGTCCTAACCTTTCGTATTCATCCTGATCATAAACATTTTCCTCAAGTTTTTGAAACTGCCTTGCAAGCTTATTCTTTATCATTCTGACAGGATGACCCGTAGCCCTACCTGATACTATAGTTCCCCTATCTCCGGCTTTAATAAGCGCATTTTTATAATTCTCATGTGCCGTACATTCATCCGAGCAAACAAATACTGTTCCCATTTGAATTCCTTCAGCTCCCAAAGAAAGAGCTGCTATTAACCCTCTTCCGTCTGCAATACCTCCAGCAGCTATTACTGGTAGTTTTACAGCATCAACTATTTGAGGTACTAAGGCCATAGTAGTTAATTCACCAATGTGACCTCCCGATTCCATACCTTCAGCAATAACTGCATCTACGCCTTCCTGCTCCATTTTTTTTGCTAAAGCTACTGATGGTACAACAGGTATTACTTTTGTACCAGAGAGCTTAAACTTTTCAATATATTTGCGTGGGTTCCCTGCTCCCGTTGTTATTACTGGAACTCTTTCTTCACAAACTATATCTATAACCTCATTGACAAATGGTGATAATAACATAATATTTACCCCATAAGGTTTATCAGTCATTGTTTTTATCTTTCTTATTTCTTCTCTGACATAATCGCCAGGTGCATTTCCTGCTCCAATTATCCCAAGACCACCTGCATTTGAAACAGCAGCAGCTAATTCTGCTGTAGCTACCCATGCCATACCGCCTTGAATTATTGGATACTGTATACCCAGCAAGTCACATAAAGATGTTTTAATCATCTATTCTTCCCCCTGTCTTAACCCACTTGAGAACACAGCTCCCCCAGGTTAATCCTCCTCCAAATCCAACTAAAACCACAACATTTCCTTCTCTTAACAAGTTCATCTTATTAGCCTCATCCAAAGCAACCGGTATAGATGCGGCAGATATATTACCATATTTCTCAACATTAATAAATACCTTATCTGATGAAATTTTTAATCTTCTAGCCGCTGCATCTATTATTCTGCTATTAGCTTGATGAGGTATTAAAAAGTCTATATCTTCTTTAGCAAGTCCAGCCACTTCCAATGCTTTTTCAGCGGCTTCTCCCATGATCTTGATTGCAAACTTAAAAACCTCACGTCCATCCATTTTGATAAAATGCATCTTATCATTAAATGTTTGTGCTGTAGCTGGCATTCGAGATCCTCCTCCAGGCACCATTAGCAAGTCGCCACCACGACCATCTGCACCTAAATATGATGATATAATACCATTTCCTTCTTTAACCCTTGATACAACTACTGCTCCAGCACCATCACCAAACAGCACACAAGTATTTCTATCTGTATAATCAAGTATTGTACTAAGGGTTTCCGCTCCTATTACAAGAATATTTTTGTGAAAACCAGTTTTTATAAACTGCTCTGCTATTGTTAAAGCATACATAAACCCTGTGCAAGCGGCCTCTAAATCAAACGCACAGGCATTAAATGCACCTATATTCTTTTGAACTATACAAGCGGTTGAAGGAAAAGCACTGTCTGGTGTTATTGTTGCCACAATAATCATATCAATTTCTTCAGGTGTCTTACCTGCATCTTTTAATGCACTTAACGCTGCTTTTGTTGCTAAATCAGAAGTAGCTATTCCATTATCTGCAACTCGCCTTTCTTTTATGCCAGTTCTGCTTACTATCCATTCATCATTTGTATCTATTATTTTTTCAAAATATTTATTATCATAAACTTTATCAGGTAGAAAGCTACCTGTTCCAACTATGCCTGCTCCAAAGCGGATATTATTCAACAACGTCAACTCCCGTACTAGCTATTTGTTCTTTTATCATTTTTATACACGAATAATCAAATAGTATTTTAGCTTGCCTTATAGCATTTTTAAAAGCATTGGCATCTGAACTGCCATGCGCTTTAATCATAATTCCGTCAATACCTAAAAAAGGTGCTCCTCCGTATTCGGTATAATCAAACTTCTTTTTAAAACCTTTTATACTATCTTTAAGAATCAATGCTCCAATTTTATTTTTTGTATTCTTAGTAAACTCTTGCTTAAGTAATTTGAAAATAGTAGAAGCTGCGCCTTCAGTGCTTTTTAATAATATATTTCCTGCGAATCCATCACAAACACAAACGTCACAGACACCATTTAAAATATCTCTTGCTTCAACATTTCCTATGAAATTAATATTCAAATTCCTTAAGAGTTCATAGCTTTGTTTTGTAAGCTCGTTACCTTTGCCTTCTTCTGTACCAATATTAAGTATTCCCACTCTCGGCTTTGCTATCTCATTTACCTTTTGCATGTAAATGGAACCCATAATTGCAAACTGTTCAAGATTTTTAGGCTTGCAATCCGCGTTGGCACCTGCATCAATAATCATGCAGCAACCTTCTATAGTGGGCATAATAGGTGAAAGGGCTGGTCTGTCTATACCTTTTATTCTTCCTACCTTCAATAATGATCCTGCTAAAAATGCGCCCGTGCTTCCAGCTGATACAAATGCATCACATTGCCCTTCTTTTACAAGTTTAAGTCCAATTACCATAGAAGAATCTTTTTTTTGTCTAATGGCAGTTACAGGAGAATCATCATTAAGTATTGTTTCTGAAGCATCAATAATATTTAAATGACTTGAGTTTATAAATTTGTTTTCAATATATTTGTTTATTTCATCCTTTTTTCCAATTAAAAATACTTCAACCTCATACTCTTGAATCGCTTGTAAGGCACCTTCAATAATGGCTTTCGGGGCATTATCTCCGCCCATTGCGTCTATAGCAATTCTCATAATTACGCCTCCCCATCTTTTGTTGTAAAGGAAACAAGTATAAACTTACCTCTAAATACTTCAACCTGTTTCACTTTAATAAATACCCAAACAAAATATTTATTTCCTCTATTTCTAACAACATCCGCTTTTGCAATTAATTTATCCCCAGCGAAAACCGGACTTTTATATTTAATATTCGCCACCCCAATTAATGCTACACTCGCATCAATTACAGCTATCGCGATTGATTCAGCTTGTGCAAATATATGGCTCCCTCTTACTACATTGGTTTTTTCAAATGCCATATCTTCATTTGTTTCAAGAATTGAGATACCATTACTTCCAAGATTTAAATCAACTAACTCTCCAACAATCTCTCTTCCTTCCATAGACTTGACTTTTGTATGATTCTTTTCAGCAACATTTTTTATCCGTTCCCTAAGTTCTGGTATTCCAAGCTCTAATCTATCAAGTCTTATAGTTTGTATACTAACGTAAAAAATATCTGATAATTCTTCATCTGTAAGAAAGGGATCGGCTTTTACTCTTTTTATTAAACTTTTTTGTCTTTCTTTTTTGCCCTCGCTTTTCCCTTTCATATCTTTCCTCCAAATTTAGTAGTTATCTTTAGTACCAACTACTAATATTAACTATATAATAATATATAGTTTTATCAATTGCAATAGTTTTTAATAAAAAAAGATTTAGTGCAAAATAAAAAGGCTTCCTAAATATTTAAAGGAAACCTTTTGAAACTTATTTACGGAAAATTCACAACAGAGAAAACTTCCTTATTGTGAATTTTTCTATTCATATAAAAAAAAGTGAGAAGTACAAATATACTCCCACTCTTCTTTTAAAAAAATTATTGCTTCGAAACGTTTATTACAGTTCTATTCTTATAGTACCCGCATGCCCTACACATTCTGTGAGGTAATTTCGGCTCATGGCACTGTGGACATAAAACCATTCCAGGCACAGTCAACTTCCAGTTTGCTCGTCTTTTATCTCTTCTTGTTTTTGAATGTCTTCTTTTAGTTAAGCCCATTGTTACACCTCCTTATTTCGATTGAAATAACTTACTTAAAACTTGCAGTCTTGGGTCAATGTTATCTTCTTTACAAACACATTTAGCGATGTTTTTGTTTTTTCCGCAAATAGCACATAAACCATTGCAATCCCCTTTACATAGCGGTTTCATAGGCATAGCAGCAATAATTTCACCCAATACCATTTCACCAATATCTATAGTATCACTTTTATAATAGTAAACATCTTCGTCATCATTAACACTAGTACCTTCTTTTACAAAAGTAAAAACGCTATCAATACAAATATGTTCATCATAACTATCTAAGCAACGAGAGCAAACTCTCTTCACATCAGTGACAATATTAAGACTTACACGTATCTCGCCTTCAAAACTAATCATTAAACCATCGACTTCTATTTGTGAAATTATCAATAATTTTTCGCCATTAAAATCAATCTCAGTTCCAGACAAATCTTTACATAAATTGATTTTTTCCTCTATCCCTTCACTCTTAGAAACCTTTGCTACATTTATTTCCATTTAATCACCTCTATGCAATTGACAAATTTTATTATACAAATCTAGGCATGCTTTGTCAAGAAAAAAAGCTTTACACTGTTTGAATTATTAAAAACAATAGCACATTAACATTCCATTATTATTTACCAACTAATTCCTTTGTATCCCTAGCTATTAATAATTCCTCATTAGTTGGAATTAAAAATACTTTAACCTTAGAATCTGATGTTGAAATGTCAGTTTCTTTTCCTCTAACATTATTCTTGACTTTATCAATATTTATTCCTAAAAATTCTAGTCCTTTGCAGATTTCTTCACGCATTTCTGCTGAATTTTCACCTAACCCGGCAGTAAATATTATCGCATCTACTCCACCCATGGCAGCTGCATAAGCTCCAATATATTTTTTTACTTTATAGGAGAATATTTCTAAAGCTAGTTTGGCTCTAGCATTTCCTTTTTCAGTAGCCTGCTCTATATCTCTAAAGTCACTACTTACTCCAGATATTCCCAATACTCCTGATTTTTTATTTAATAGGCTATCTACTTGCGCCGCGTCTAAGCCTTCTTTATCCATCAAATATTTAACTATAGCTGGATCGATATCTCCGCATCTTGTGCCCATCACCAATCCCTCTAGCGGGGTAAAGCCCATACTTGTATCCACAGACTTTCCTTTCTCTATAGCAGCTACACTTGCCCCATTGCCCAAATGACATGTAATTAGATTAATATCATTTAAAGATTTACCAAGAAGCTCAGCTGCTCTTTCAGCAACATATCTGTGGGATGTTCCATGGAAACCATATCTTCTTATTTTATACTTATCATATAATTCATATGGTATTGCATAAATGTAAGAACGTTTTGGCATTGTTTGATGAAAAGCTGTATCAAACACACCCACCATAGGAACCTCAGGCATCAATTCTTTGCATGCCTCTATACCTAATATGTTTGGTGGATTATGAAGCGGTGCTAAATCTACACATTCTCTTAAAGCCTTCATAACCTCTTCATTTATTACAACTGATGAAGCAAACTTTTCCCCTGCATGGACGACTCTATGCCCTACTGCATTTATTTCGCTCATGTCTTTTATAACACCATAATTATTATCAATTAAGGCGCCCATTACATATTGAAGTGCCTCTTTATGGGTCGGCATAGGCTTCTCTATAGATACTTTTTCTCCATTCATTGGTTGATGTTTTAGTATCGAGCCTGCTATTCCTATTCTTTCAACTAGACCTTTTGCTATTACTTCTTCATTCTCCATGTCCATAAATTGATACTTTAAGGATGAACTTCCACAGTTTATTACAAGTACTTTCATGTAATTATGTACCTCCTATTTTTTATTATATAAAGATATTTTTCTATACAAAAACTTTATTTCCTGCTTTTTATAGTATAATCATTAAATTTTTCTTTATTTAACATAATAAAATACAATTCGATAAAATTTAAGTATCATTCACTAATTAGATTGACCTGATAAAATCAGATCTTTTGAAGCGTTGATTTTTCACGGTGTTTTGTGTAGTTTTGGAAAGATTCATCCTGAATTTTTAGGCTACAGAGGCATACACCACCTCCATTTAACT